>WNGG01000065.1_pt1 | contig 91046 bp, 58 predicted proteins | sample 5400661 | NCBI WGS metagenome assembly WNGG01 (sample SAMN13153372, study PRJNA577476) | soil metagenome | isolation source: 100 cm soil or saprolite under Garry oak tree replicate 1 | place: USA:California | collected 2016-06-15
CAGCAGCTCGGCGGCGCGACGGTGATCCTGGCGACGGCGTCGAGCAGTAAGTCGCAAGGGGGGCTGCTCGGCGGGCTGCGCCCCGGCGGCAGCCTGCTGATCGTCGGCCTCGACGGCGGGCCGATCGAGATCGGCTCGACGGACCTTGTGCTGGCCGCGCGCTCCGTCGACGGCTCGCTGACGGGCTCCGCCCAGGACGGCGAGGACACCCTGAACTTCAGCGTCCTCCAGAACATCCGCTCGATGAACGAAATCATGCCGTTGGAGGAGGCTGCCGCCGGCTACGCACGCATGATGAGCAACAAGGCGCGCTTCCGTGTCGTCTTGACCACGGGCCAGTCGTAACGACGTCGCTCTGCAGGAAGACGGGCGACGACGATGTGATGTTCCCCGACGCGGTGCGAGCGCGACCATCGCAGGCCCCTCACCGGCTCGGGGCGAGACAGGATCCCTGGCGTGAAGCAACGCCGGACCCGTGCCCGGCGGGCGCAGGGCGCGGCGCTTCACGGTGGGGATACTTCAGGGCTAGACGGCCACCGGGCCCTTGCGCGCCGTCGCCCCCATCTGCCGGATCCCCCACCGGCACATCGCGTCGACCACCGGCTTCAGGCTTTGCCCGAGCGTGGTGAGCGAGTACTCCACCTTGGGAGGGACCTGGGGGTAGACGCGGCGGTGGACGATGCCGTCACGCTCCATCTCGCGGAGCTGCTGCGTCAGCATCTTCTGGGTGATCCCGCCGACCGCGCGCTGCAGCTCGGAGAAGCGCTTCGTCCCCTGCGCGAGGTGCCACAGGATCGGGATCTTCCACCGGCCCCCAATGACCTGAAGGGTGACCTCGGCCGGACACTGCGTCGGGCGCCTCCTCATGGCCGCCTCCCTGTGGTATACGCCGGGTGAGTATAGCACTTCCACGTGCGTACTTCCCTTCCGGAGATCGCGATGGTATAAAAGAGTGCGTGGAGGGAACCGCCATGAGCCGTCTCGTCCCGCTCGCCTCGGACGAGGAAGCCGTTCCGCGGGCCGCACCGCGGTCCCCGGCGACCCCGTCCGTCCCCGACGAGGAGCTGCTCGACGCCTACTCGCGCACGGTCATTCACGCCGTCGAGAAGGTCGGCCCCTCGGTGGTCAACATCGAGGTCCTGCAACGAACCGAGGGGCGCCGCGTCGGGCCGGCGCGCCCGCGCGAGGAGGGACGCGGCAACGGGTCCGGCTTCGTCTTCACGCCGGACGGGTTCGTCCTGACCAACAGCCACGTCGTCCACGGCGCGAGCGCCATCGACGTCACCCTGCAGGACGGACGGCGTCTCGGCGCCACCCTGGTGGGGGACGACCCCGACACCGACCTGGCGGTGGTCCGGATCGGCGCCCCGGGCTTGCGGGCCGCGGCGCTCGGCGATTCGCAGTCGGTCCGCCCCGGCCAGATCGTCATCGCCATCGGCAATCCGTACGGGTTCCAATGCACGGTCACGGCCGGTGTCGTCAGCGCCCTCGGCCGATCGCTGCGCGCGCGGTCCGGCCGGCTGATCGACAACGTCATCCAGACCGACGCCGCCCTGAACCCCGGCAACTCGGGCGGCCCCCTCGTGTCGTCGCGCGGCGAGGTGATCGGCGTGAACACGGCGATGATCCTGCCGGCGCAGGGGCTCTGCTTCGCGATCGCGATCGACACGGCGAAGTTCGTCGCCGGGCGGCTGATCAAGGACGGGACGATCCGGCGCGGCTACCTGGGCGTCGCCGGGCAGGACGTGCCGGTGCTGCGGCGCCTGACGCGCTTCCACCGCCTGCCGGTCGAGAGCGGCATCCTGGTCGTCTCGACCGAGCCCGGCGGGCCGGCGCAGAAGGCCGGCCTCGCCGAGGGGGACGTCATCGTCGGCTACGCCGATCGGCCGGTCTCCGGGATCGACGACCTGCACAGGCTCCTCGCCGACGCTCCGGCCGGAGTCCCCGTACCGCTCACCGTCCTCCGCCGCACCGAGAAGATCGTCCTCGAGGTCGTCCCGCAGGACGCGTAGGCTAGAGACCGTGGCCCCTGGGGCCCTCCCAGCGGATGATCTTCAGATCCAGGACGCAGATGGCATAGAGGACCGGGACCATCAGCAGGGTGACGAACGTCGCCAGGGTCAGGCCTCCGATCTGCGTGTAGCAGAGCGGCTCCCAGAGCGGGCCGCCGTGGGCCGCCAGAGGAAAGAGGCCGAAGACCGTGGCGCCCACGGTGATCAGGACCGGCCGCAGACGGATGATGCCGGCATCGAGAAGCGCCTCGCGCAGCGGCTCCCCCTCCGCGTGCTTCTCCTCGATGAAGTCGAAGAGCACGATCACGTGGCTCACGATGACGCCGACCAGGCTGGCGATCCCGAGGAACGCCATGAAGCCGAACGGCGCCCCCATGAGGTACAGCGCCGAGAACGCCCCGACCATGCCGTACGGGATGGCGGCGAAGACGACGAACGGTTTCACCGCGTTCCTGAACTGGATCACCAGGGCCAGGAAGATCATGGCGATGGAGATCCCCATGGCCATCGCCAGGCTCTTGAACCCCTTGACCTGCTCCTCCTCCTCTCCGCCGATCTCCAGCCTGTAGCCGAGCGGCAGCGCCCTCTGAAGCTCCATGATCCGCGACCGCGCCGCCGCCATGATCTCCGAGGGCAACACGCCCCTGGCCGGGAAGCAGGAGACGGTGATCGTCCGGAAATGGTTCCGCCGCCGCAGATTCGCCGACTCGAGGTCGTAGCCGATGGAGGAGACCTGCCGCAACGGCACCTTCTGCGTCCCCTGCGAGGCGTAGACGTAGAGGTCCTGGATGTCCGAGAGCCGTGCCCGCTCCTGGAGCCGCAGGCGTGCGACGATCGGTATCTGCTTGTCCGCCTCGCGCAGGGTCGTGACCTGGTATCCGTTCATACCGGTCGCCGAGGCGGCGGCGACGTCCTGGTTGGTGACCCCGGCCAGGTTCGCCCGGTCCGGATCGACCTGGAGCTTCACGACGAAATTCTCCGCCCCCCAGTCGTCCCGGATCCGCTCGGCCCTCGGGATCGACCGGAAGATGGTCTTCACCTGCTCGGCATACGCGCGCAGCGTCGGGATCTCCGGTCCCGAGAGGCGGATCGAGACCGGGATGCCGACCGGCTTGCCGGTCTCGAGTTCCCGCGCGTCGATGCGAGCCCCCGGGATGGCGGCCGAGAGCGCCTGCTGAAGCTCCGGCAGGAGGTGCCGGGTGTCGTGCTTGTCGTGGACCTCCAGGACGATCTGCGCGTAGTTGAGCTGCTGCAGCTCCGGGGTGACCGAGGACCAGAACCGCGGGCCTCCTCCGCCGACGAAGGTGGTCAGCGACTTGAGGATCTCGCGAGGCTTGCCGTCCTTGCCGGGGTTCGTGCGGCCGTGCTCGGAGGCCACCTGGCGGGTGATCTCGTCGGCCCGCGCCGCCGCAATGCCGGACGCCGCCAGCGGCGCGTCCTCGGGCAGCCAGACGTCGAGGTACGACAGGTACGAGAGATCCTTCGGGAAGAAGCTCTGCTTCAGCTGTCCGACGAAGAAGCCGCCGGCGAGGAGGAAGAGCAGGGATCCCGCGAGCACCGTCCAGCGGTGGTCCAGCGCCCACCCGCCCACCCTGTAGTAGAAGCGGGGGAAGCCCTTCGTCCGGCGCTCCTCCACCGGAGGCTCCGGCCTGCGGCCCGGACGGAGCAGGTAGTAGCCGAGCAGAGGGATGAAGGTCATCGAGACGATGCGCGAGGCGACGAGCGAGCAGGCCAGCACGACCGGCAGGCTGTAGAGGAAGCGGCCGGTGTCGCCGCTCAGTGTCAGGAGGGGAAGGTAGGCGACGATGTTGGTGACGGTCGCGAACATGATCGCGGTCGCCAGCTTCTCGGGGCCGAGCCATGCGGCGATCAGGGGCGGATGCCCGGCCGCCAGCTCCCGCTTGATGGCGTCGCCCGCCACCACCGGATCGTCCACCAGCAGGCCGAGCGCTATGATGAGGGAGGCGATCGACACCTGCTGGAGATCGATGCCCAGCGTGTCCATCATCCCGAAGGTCATCGCCAGCGTCAGCGGAATGGACATCGCCATCAGGAGCGCCGGACGCCACTCCCAGAAGCCGACCAGGGCCACGAGCACGACGAGGACGATCGCCTCGTACAGGCTCATCATGAAGAGATCGACGCTCTCCTCGACCTGGAGCGGCTGGTCCGAGGTGCGGGCGATGATCAGATCCTCGGGAAACCGTGGCCGGAGATCGCCCAGGGCCCGATCCACGCCCGCCCCGAACTGGGCGATCTGCTGCCCGGGGCGCATCTGCACCGCGAGAGTGATGGCCCGGCTGCGCTGCCAGCGCCCGGTCGCGTCCCTGAACGTGTAGAAATTGAGGAAGCGCGGCGGACTGTCGTAGGCGCGTGCGATGTCGACGAGGTCGCGCAGGTAGACCGGGGCGCCCCGGCTGGAGGTGGTGATCAGGACGTCGGCGATCTCCTTCTCGTTCTTGAACTCCCCCGACGGGTCGATCGTCAGGTTCTTGCCCCCGACCTCCAGCATGCCCCCCGGCGTCGTGATGTTGCGCGCCGAGAGGATCTGGCTCAGCCTCCCCGGCTGGACGCCGTAGGAGGCGAGCCGCTGCTGCGAGTATTCGAGGTAGATCTTCTCGTTCAGGACGCCCGAGGCGTCGATCTTGGAGACCTGCGGCACGGTCTGCAGCGTGTACTTGATCAGCGTGGTGAGATCATCCAGCTCCCGGTAGGAATACTTGTCGCCGGCGACCGCCGCCAGCGCCGCCTTCGTGCCGGCGGGGTCGCGGATGACCGTCGGCCGCCAGAGGTCGGGGTGGAGCTCGGACGCGTGGAGCCGCTCCTGCACCCAGGCGTCGATGAACGCCATGATCTCCGCGTCGTCGTGCGCCATGAGCGCGTCGATGCCGACGAACCCCGAGCCCACGATCGGGCGGACGTCTCGCGCGAAGCCGGTGGCGGTGGCGTCACGCACCAGGAGCTCGATGGGACGCTGCAGAACCGCGGGGCCGATCGACGGCGGCGCGCAGGCGATGACGCTGACGCGCGGGGGGGAGGCGGCGGGCGCGTCCCCCCCGGACGCCGCCCGGCGGCGCGTTTCCTCGATCGCCCGCCGCACGTCGCGCGCCCGGAGGGCGATCTCGACGTCGCTGACCTTGGGGCTGGCTATCGTCAGCATCAAGGCCGCGGTGTCGCCGAAATCCTTGATGAAATTGATCGACCCCGCCCCCGACGGCAGGTCGGCGATGGCGTCGAGCTTCATCTTGACGTCGTCGAACTGCTTGCCGGTGTCCTCGACGCGCTCGTCCAGCTCCACATGGACCACGGCCAGCCCGTTGCGCGACAGCGACGTGATCTTGTAGACCGAGGCGTTCTGGGCCATCGCGTCCTCGATCTTGCGCGTCACCAGTTGCTCCACCTTCTCGGCGTTCGCCCCCGGCCATGAGCAGAGCGCCACCGCCACGCGCACGGGGATGTCCGGGTCCTTGCGCTGGGGCATCCTCAGGTAGCCGTAGAGGCCCCACAGGACGGTCCCGACGAGGAGGACCCAGGAGATGTGCCGCGTCTCGGTGAAGAAGCGTGCCGTGTTCCGGCTGTGGGCGATGAGGTCGGCGTCCGGTCTGTGGGCCAATCTCGCGTCTCCGCGTCGCGCGTGGGGCCTATCCTACGGGACGATCCGCACCGGCTCGCCGTCGATGACCAGCGTGGCGCCGGTCACGATGACCCGCTCTCCGACCTTCAGGCCGCCGGTCACGACGATGGCGTTGCCGAGCGCTTCTCCGAGCGCGACCTTGCGCACCCGGGCGACCGGCCGCCCGTTCTCCTCCTGCACGACGTAGACGGCGTACGCCTCCGAATCGCCCGGTGGCCGCACGATGGCGCTCAGGCGCACGGCGGGAACGCCTGACGCCGCGCCGGCGTCCGCCCGCTCCATCCCGCCCACCTGGAGCGCGGCGATCATCCCGGGCTTCAGCCGTCCGTCGGCGTTGGGGATCGTCAGCTCGACGTCGAAGACGCGGCTCTTCGGATCGGCCGAGGGCGAGATGCGGCTGATCCGGCCCTTGAAATCGATCCCCGGAATCGACTCCGTGTTGACCGACAGCGTCCCCCCGAGCCTGAGCTCCTTCAGCATGACGTCCGAGACCCCGAACTCCGCCTTGACGGAGCCGATGTCGTCCAGGACGAACCCGACCGTTCCGGGCGAGATGAGCTGACCCACCTCCAGGCTGGCCGTGGTGACGACTCCGCCGAAGGGGGCCTTCAGGGCGCAGTCGTCGAGGGCCGTCCGGGCGACCTCCAGCTGGGCCTGCGCCCCCTCCACCCGCGCCTGGGCGACGTCGAGGTTCCGCCTGGCGGAGTCGTACTCCGGCTGCGTCAGGCTCTGCGCCTTGTAGAGCGCGTCGGAGCGCTCGAAGTCCTGCCGGGCGTGCACCAGGGTCGCCTCCGCCTCGGTGAGCTGCGCGCGCGCCTCGCGGACCTTCTCCTCGTATTCGGTCTCGCGCAGCCGGGCCAGCACGGTCCCTTTCTCCACGCGGTCCCCCTCGTGCAGATCGCGCGGGCGGCCGTCGACGCCACGCACCTGCAGGATCTCGCGGAGGTAACCCGACTGCTTGAAGGCCAGGGAGACCTGGTCCTTCGCCACGATGTTCGCGGAGTAGCGCACTCCCCCGCCCACCGGGGAGGGCTCGGCCGCCTGAACTCTCACGGGCGTCGGCGGTTTGTCGTGCGTCTCGTGCCCGCCGCAGGCACCGAGCAGCCACGTGGCGACCGCCACCCCGCCGAGCTTCACGCCGATCGTCACCGCGTCGCGTCGTCTCATTCAGTCCTCGCCCAGGGCCCTCTCGAGATCGGCCCGCGCCGTCCAGGCCGCCAGCAGGGCCTCGTCCACCTGGCGGTCGGCCGCGGCCAGCCTGTCCTGGTCCTCCAAGACATCTTTGAGAAGCGCCGCCTTCTGCCGATATCTCTCCGTCGTGACCTTCAGCCTCTCGCGCGCCGCCTCCTGGCCCAGCCGGGTCGCGCCGATGAGCGCCCGCGCCTCCTGCAGCCTGCGGAACCGGGCGCCGACGTCGATGGCTGCCAGGCTCTCGGCCTCCTTGAGCGCGTTCTCGCTCTGCTCGACCGCCCTGCGCGATTCGGCCAGCGCGTGCCGGCGGCGCCCCCAGTCGAACGGCTCCCAGGAGAGGAGGAGACCCGCCGACGAGACGCTTTTCGGCAGCAGCTCGACATCGGGCAAGGCAAGGTACGTGTAGGTGAGGCTGATGTCGGGGACGAAGTCCCACTTCTTGATCCGGTGGTCGAACTCGGCCTGCCGCCGCCGCTGCCGGGCTTCCTCCAGATCCGGCCGGCGGGACAGCGCGAGAGCCCGGGCCGCCTCCAGGTCGGATTCGTACGGCTCCACCTCCGGCACGGGGCTGACGCCGAACGGCACATCGATGGCCCGCCCCAGCAGGTCGTTGAGGCGCTCGCGCTCCGACATCAGTCCGTTGCGCAGGGACAGCGCGTCGTACTCCTCCTTCGCCAGCCGGGCCTTCACCTCCATGCCGCCGGCCGGGAGCTCGACCTTCTGCGCCACGCGCGTGTCGACGACCCGATCCAGCTCCCGGAGGAAGCGGATCGCCTCCTCCGCCGCTTCGAGGGCGCTCTGCGTCTGGAGCAGCGCGTAATAGGATCGCCGCATGTCGTTCACCACCGACTGGCGCTGCGATCGGAGCTTCTGGCGCGCGATCTCGAGGCTCGCCCGCTTGACGCTGACGCCCAGGCCGACGCGTCGGAGCTGGGTCAGCGGCTGCGCGACCTGGCCGAGGATCAGGGTCTTGCGCCCGGTCGGGGTCGTGACCTCGGTGTCGGCGGGCGGAATCGGCCCCGTCGCGGCGAAGTCCCCGAAGGCGCCCTCGGGGACGTGGACTCGGATGTCGGTGAGCGTTTTGGACTGCAGGGCGTAAACGTTGAAGGAGGGGAGGGCCTGCGTGCGGGAGGATCCGAGCTGGTCCTCCGCCTTGGAGACCTCGAGCAGAGCGTTCTTGACCCCGCGGTTTCCCTCGAGGGCCATGGATACCGCCTGCTCGAGGGTCAACACCTCGTCCGCGGGGCCGGCCACGACCGGGGCCGGGGAGAGGATCAGCGCGAGGACGATGATCCCGCGGGCACGATCGCTCATCGGCACCCCGGTGCTTCGACACGATACGCTGCCGCCGGACGGCCACGAGGCATCCGGCGCGCGGAGTTTCCACTGATGGCTGATGGTGGTGCGACGCGGGACTATACCACGGCCGCGCCGCGCCGTGCGACAGGAAGCTCGCGCCGCGCGATCGCCGCGCCGAGGCGCGCCGCCGTCAGTAGCTCCTGAAGATCGAGGCGCTCGCGCCGGTGATGGAGCGGCCGATCGAGATGTAGAAGGAGCCGTGGCCGTCGTCGGACTGGCCGTAGGCGAGGTAAATCGGCCCGAAGAAGGTGTCCGACCCGACCGCGACCGTGCCGGTGTAGATCAGGTCGCCGACGTCGACCGCGGCGTTGGTGGCCCAGGTGTTCCCGGCCTCGACCCAGCCTCCGACGTAGGCGCCCCGGCCGAGCAGGCCGGAGAGAGCGCCCGACTTGACGTAGTACCCGAGCCGGGCGACGCCGAAGACCGGCCCCCGCAGCTGCGCCTCCTTGAAGCCCGACAGCGAGAGGAAGCCGCCCAGCGTGAAGGCGTCGTAGAACGCCACGTCGCTCCCGAGGCCCGTGCCGCCGGTCACGCTCATATAGACACGGTGCCGCCCCCGACTGAGCACCTGCGCGTACGATCCGAGCAGTTTGTCGTACGACAGGTCGGCGCCCATGTCGCGGCGCGACAGGAAGAGGTCGAGCAGCGCCAGGCGACCGCGGGAGGGAAAGTAGGGGTTGTCGAAGCGATCGATCACCAGGTGCGCCGTCCAGCCTCCGCTCGCGATGTTGTAGCGCGGCAGGTCGCCCGGACCGACGCGGGCATTGGCCCGCACCCGCCCGCGGAACGCGCCGGCGCGGACCTCGCCGTAGCGCCCCAGCTCCGCTCCGACGTCCAGCGCTCCCGTGATCCCCTCAACGTCGTATTCCGCGAACAGGCGATCGTTCTCGTAGTCGTCGAAGCGCCGAACGCTGTACTGGAACCCCGGGGCGACGAACCATCTCGCCGAGAAGTCGAGGGGCTGGAAGAGCTCGGAGGCGAGCAGGCGCGTGCGCCCGATCCGGACGTCGTTCCTCCACTCGGCTCCGAGCGGGTTCATGCGGGTGCGCGTGTAGCGGGCGAGGACGCTATAGTCGCTGTCCCCCTCCAGGTCGTTCACGAAGTTGAGGCCGAAGCGGAGATAGTTGGGCCCCCAGGATTTCTCGCGCGTGCGCAGGACCAGGTCGGTCCCGTGCTCCGAGGGGACGAGACGGTAGTCGATCCGCTCGAAGTCCCCGAGGTCGTAGAGGCGGGAGAGGTCGTCCTTCAGCGTCTCGAGATCGAGCGTCCCACCACCCTGCGTCCGGGTCTTCTTCTCGATGGTCCGGAAATCGACGCGCGTCGTCCCCTCGACGCGCACCGCGTCGATCCGGATCGGCGCCGGGACCGGGGCGCCTCGCACCCGCGCCAGGCGCGCCGCGAAGTCGTCGTCCGGGATGGCATAGCGGCGCAGGACGTCCGTCCGGGCCCGGGCAGCGGCCTCACCCCGCTGCACGGCGGAGCCGGAAAGGGAGAAGGCCATCGAGGTCACGGAGCCCAGATCGGGCCGGATCAGAAGATCGGCGCCGCCCGCCTGCGCCGCGGCGTTCTCCTGCGTCAGCATGCCCGACACCTGCCGGGTGACGTCGGCGACCGACTTGATCGTATCGGCCGGATCCAGCGGGGTGCTGACATCGACCGCGATGACGACGTCGGCGCCCATCCCGCGTGCCACGTCGACCGGCAGGTTCCGGACCAGCCCGCCGTCGACCAGGAGACGCCCGTCGATCTCGACCGGCGCGAGGGTCCCGGGAAGGCTCATGCTGGCGCGCAACGCCTCGGCGAGGTCGCCGCGCGACAGGACGACCATCCCGCCGTCGCTGAGGTCGGTCGCCACGGCCCGGAACGGGATCGGCAGCCGATCGAAGTCGTCGATGCCGGCGGCGCGCAGCGTGAGCGACTGGAGGAGGAAGCCGATCTTCTGCCCCGCGATCAACCCCTGCGGCAGGACGAGCCGGCCTCCCTTGAGGCCCATCTCGAAATCGATGAAGTCGCTGCTGACGTCCTGCTTCCGGCGGTAGGAGAGGTCGGCCCGGGGAGGCCGGTCGTTGAACAGGTCGACCCAGTCGACCCGCTCCATCGCCTCCTCGATCTGCCCGGGCGAGAGGCCGGAGGCGTACAGCCCGCCGACGATCGACCCCATGCTGGTGCCGGCGATGTAGTCGACCGGCACTCGCAGCTCCTCGAGGACCCTCAGGACGCCGACGTGCGCAAGGCCACGCGCCCCGCCGCCGCTCAGCGCGAGGCCGATCCGGGGTCGGGAGGATGCGGGCTCCAGGGCCGGCGCGGCTTTCCCGGCGACCACCGGCGGCGCGTTCCCTGGGGCGTCCCGCCCGCGCGCGCGCTCTGCCGCGACGGCGGCGCCGCAGGCGATCGCCGCCAGGCCGAGCACGATCCCGGCCCCCGCCGCTTGCCGACCTCGGATGCGCGCGATGCCGCCGTCCACGCCGCCTCGCTCAACGCCTCCGGGTGCCGGTCAGCTCGATCGTCTCGCCGTGGCGCAGCACCATGACCGTCGTCTTGTCCCCCGGCAGCGCCTCCTTCAGGTTTTTCCGGATCTCGTCGAGCCCGTTCGGCCGGCCCAGCGGAATCCCGCCCACCGCCAGGATGATGTCCCCGCCGAGGAGGAGCTCGTCCGTGCCGATCGTCGCCCGGATGGTCCCCGCCTGCAGCCCCATGCGGGCGGCGGGCGATCCCTCCGCGATCCTCTGCACGATCAGCCCCACCCCCGGCGGCGGGATGTTCAGCAGTCGCGCGAGGTCGCCCGAGACCATGTAGCCGTCGAGGCCGCTCCAAAACGATTTCTCGTTCAGCGTCATCTGCCGGGCCACGTTCGAGGTGACGACGAAGCCCAGGCCCTCCGATCCGCCCGACTGCGAGACGATGTAGCTGACGAGGCCGACCACCCGGCCGTTCATGTCGAACATCGGCCCGCCGGAGTTCCCCTGGTTGATCGCGGCATCGGTCTGGAAGAACTCCGCCAGCGACAGGCCGCTGAAGGTGGCGTTCGGCTTGCGGCGGGCGCTGACGTGGCCGACCGTCAGGGTATGATCGATGCCGCGCGGCGCGCCGACGACGAAGACCTGATCGCCCACTTCGACCGCGTCCGAATCGCCGAGGACCGCGACCGGCGTGCCGGTGCGGGGCGGCCGGGCGAGCTGCAGGAGAGCGACATCCGCCGCCGGCTCGGACGAGACCACGCTGGCGCCGATGGTCTCGCCGGTCAGGAACTCGACGGCGATCTCGTCCGCCGCCTGGACCAGGTGGGCCGCCGTCAGGACCTCACCGCCCGAGGCGATCAGCACGCCCGATCCGAGCCCCGCGACGCTGACCGGCTCTCCCTGGGGCAAGGGGGCGGGAGGCACGTCCCGCTGCTTGATGCGGATGACGACCACCGATCCGTTCACGCGCTTGAACAGCTCGGGCAGCGTGTCCGCGCGCGTCGCCGTCGGTGCGCAGATCAAAATACCCAGTGCGACCAGGATGTCGCGCCGCATCGTCATGCCGTCCTCGTCCGGAAGGGAGCGGACTATATCACGGGTCCAGGACCGGCGGCCTCGGCCTGGAAATCAACGAGGATCGGCGGCTCGCGGGACTGGTCCTCCAGGATCTTCAGGGCCGCCTCGAGGACCGCGTGCTGGCGCGGCGGATCGCCCGGCGCGTCGAGCGGGTAGCCGTGCCGGAACGGCACGAAGAGCGCCCGCGGCGGGCGGACGCGCTCCGCCACCCGGCGCAGGAGCTGGAGGGCGACCGTGGAGACCCCCTGTCGTTCCAGCTCCGCCGCCGTCAGGCCGACCGCCTGGTTGCACATCGGTCAGACCGGCACCAGGATCGCCACGTCGACGCCGTCGTCCACGAGCCAGCGCGCCGCCTCGGGCGCGGTCTCGCGCATCAGGCGGCCCGGCGCGGTGATCGATCCCATGAACGACAGGTGGCGCCGGTTCGCCGAGCCGATGCGCCCCCGCTCGGCCAGCTCGCGCAGGCGGTCGATCGGAAAAGCGAGGTTCGGATCGCTCCGCAGCCCGGCATGATCGAACGACTCGCTCCGATGGGTGTCGACGAGCGTGGCGACCCGGACGTCCGCCGGGATGGGTCGGAACGACGGGTCGCCGCGTCGCTTCGAATCATCGAAGCCGGCCTGGTCCGGCGGCAGGAGCCCTGCGCTCGAGACGAGCGCCACGCGGCAGGTCGAAAGCGGCTTGCGGAGCGGCGTCCAGGGCACCGGGTCGATCCGCCGCCAGGGGTACGCCTTCAGGAAGAGCTGCACCGGCAGCGAGAACTCGCCCAGGTCGCCCACGGTGTCAGCTCGAGCCCGGCAGGGCGTGGCGGGAGAAGAAGCGCCAGATCTCGGCGTTCGCGTCGAGGACGTCGGTGGCCGGCTTCACGCGGAGCCGCATCTCAGGACCGCCCGCCGCCTCGCCACCGACGCACGAGCGCCTCGATCGTGAAGCGATCGTCCTCGGGGGGAAGCATCAGGATGAAAAGCAGCAGGGCGAGGCGCGGGATGACGTGCTCGTGGAAAGGATAGAGCGGCTCCTTCAGCAGGTGCCCGAAGGTCACGAGAACCAGGACGCCGCCGAGGGCGATCAACGCCTCTCGGACCCTCCAGCCGGCGATCAGGAGCACCCCGCCGGCAAGCTCCACGAACGGCACGATCGTCCCGGCCGCCCAGAGCGACCAGACCGGGAGGAAGGTGTCGGCGTAGGGCAGGAAGTAGGTCCGCGCGTGTCCGAGCGGGCCCATCGTGAAGACCTTGTAGACCCCCGCCATGAAGAAAATGAGCCCCAGGATCGCGCGGGCGAAGAGCAACGCCCAGGATCTCATGAAATTTCCTCCGGATCGGAGTGTGCTTCGACGACGGGGGCGCCTCTACCTGGACGCGGACCGCATGATGACCTGCCCCGGGCGCTCGCCGGTCGCGCGGCCATCGGCGAAGACGAGCCGGCCGTTCACCCAGACCCTGTCGATGCCGGCGGAGAGCGCATGCGGGTCCTTCATGGTCGCCCGGTCCAGGACGGTGCGCGGATCGAGCAGCACCAGGTCGGCCCGCATCCCGGCCTTGACCAGGCCGCGGTCCGCGATCCCCATGTGATCGGCCGCCAGCCCCGACATCTTGTGGATCGCCTGCGCGAAGCCGATCACCTTGCGCTCCCGCACGTAGCGCCCGAGGACCCGCGGGTAGGTCCCGAAGCCGCGCGGGTGCCGGCCATCGAGCTGGCCGTCGGTGCAGATGTTCGAGTGCGGCCAGGCGATGAGGCGCTCGACGTCCCGCTCGTCCATGCTGGTGCCAATGACCCCCTCCACCTCGTCCTCGGGGCTCCTGCGGATCTTCTCCGCCTCGCGGATCATGTCGATCAGCGTGGTCACCGCGTCGGTCCCGCGGCGCGCGGCGATCTCCTCGAGGGTCAGCCCGACGTACGACGGATCGGGATCGAACTTGCTCATCAGCAGCCCCTCGGGCGCCGCGATCTCCTTGAGGACGAACGCGGCCGTCTCGCGGTTCTCGAAATCGCGCTTCGGGAAGAGCACCGTGAGCGTCGACTGCCAGTAGAGGTAGGGGTAGACGTCGGCCGTGATCTCGACGCCCGAGGCGCGCGCCTTGTCCAGGACCTTCAGGAGGCGCCCGCTCTGGCCCCACGAGGAGCGCATCGCCAGCTTCGCGTGCGAGATCTGGACCGGGAGATGCGCTTCCCTCCCGATGTTGATGATCTCGTCGACCGCCTTCCAGAAGTCGCGGTCCTCGCTGCGGATGTGGCTGATGTAGCGCCCGCCGGCCGTGGCCGCGACCCTGGCCAGGGCGAGCACCTCTTGAGGCGCCGAGTAGATCCCCGGGTCGTACTCGAGACCGGTCGAGAGGCCGAGCGCCCCGGCGTCGAGCTCGCGCTGCAGGATCTCGCCCATCTCCGCGACCTCGTCCTCGGTCGCCGGCCGCCGGAAATCGCCCTTCAACACCCGCGACCGGATCGTGCCGTGCCCCGCGTACGACGCCACGTTGACCGCGGCCGGACGCCTCCCGAGCCGGCGGAAGAAGCGCTTCAGCGGATAGACCGAGCCGCCGTCCTGGCCGACGATGACGGTCGTGATGCCCTGGCTGACGGCGGCCAGGGCGTCGAGGTGAGCGAAGATGTCGTCGTCGGCGTGGCTGTGGGTGTCGATGAAGCCGGGCGCGAGCGTGAGCCCCCGGGCGTCGACGATCAGGTCGTCGTTCGTCTCCGTAAGGTTCCCGACCTCGGCGATCGTGTCGCCGACGATCCGTACCCGCTCCCGGCGCCCGGCCGCGCCCGTGCCGTCCACGACCGTCGCGTTGATGATCAGGGTGGCGCGGGGAGAGGCCTGCCCCGCCGCCTCCGGAGCCTGCTCGACGGCCTGAGGCGGCGGCTCCTGCGCGGCCCGCGGCGCCGCGCCCACCGGAAGCACACCGAGCGCGAGCGTCGCGGCGACGAGAGGAGCGATGACCGACCTGGATGTCCATGACACAGTGGCGCCCCCTTTCCGTGTCGCGTCGTGCGATTAAGCCTTGCGCTTCTCTTCCAGCGTCCGGCGCAGGATCGCAAGAACAGCCAGATCCTTGTCGCGAGCCGCCTCCCGCTTGAAGTCGATCAGGGTCTCGAGGTTCAGAAGCCGCACCTTCAGGTCCCCGCTGACTTCCAGCCCGGCCGTGTCCGGCAACAGCTCGTCGTAACCGCGATTCTTCCCGATTGTTCCATGCAGATCCAGGGGGCCGAAGCGGGTCATCAAGAGAAGGTGACCCGGGGATGCAAGGTGCGACCGATCCGGCGCGATCCGCCGGCTGCCCTGGCCTCGCGCGTGCGCGTCCAGCGACATCAGGACGGCATGCAGCCGGTCCACGTTGTCGGGAGCGCGCGAATGAACCAGGTCGAGGTCGAAGGTTGCCACGGGTGCGCCGTGGAGGACGGCGCACACGCCACCGACCACGATGAAGTCGATCCGGTGCTCTGCGAGGGTCCGGAGAAGCGCCAGGTAATCCGGTCTAGGAGGCTTCGCCACGGCGCAGCCTCAGGATCGACCAGACGATCTCCTGCAGAGTTTCCAGGCGCTCGGCGGGTGTCATCGTCAGCATCCAGCGGATGAGCGTCAGATCGACTCCGTCCTCGCTATGCGTCGGGAGACTCTCCGCTGGATCCGAGGGGTCTCTCCTCGACTTCAACGATTCTTCTTCTGTCATTTCGCCGTTCCCCGTCGGACCTTCGTGCCGGCGCTCTTCCACCGGGCGGAGCGTCACGATCGTCGCGCCCCATCCCCCGGCGCCTTCCTCCGCCGTGTGGTACGACGTCACTTCCGGCAGGCGGCCAAGAATCGACTGGACCGTGCCTCGCAGGGCTCCGGTCCCCTTGCCGTGGATGATGCGCACCTGCAGGATCCCGCGCTCCCGGCACGCCGCGAGATAATCGACGACCAGGTCCTTCACTTCGCGCGCCCGGAAGGCGTGGAGGTCGAGCGTGCCGTCGATGGGAAGATCGATCGGTTCGGGTTCGTCCATGCCGTTCCGTTTCGTCCCTGCCGTCCGGATACCCTACCACCGATCGCCGCGGTCCGCGACGTTCGCCTCGAATCGGGCGCCGCGCCGCGCTGGACGGCGCGCCGAAGCCTGCATCGGTCGTCGGACCGGACGGCGCGCTTTACGCCCTTCCGGCCGTCTGCTATCCTTGCCCGAGTTCGAGCGGACCGCCCGTCCGTCAAGCGTTGCCCGAGGGGGCCGCCATGCGCATCGATCTGTTTCACATGGAGAGAACACAGTGCCTTTACGAGAACGCCGTCGAGTTCAACCTCTCGGAGAGCGGCGTCCTGCCGATGCAGGTGCAGGAGCTGCTCGACGGCGCGCACGACCCAGGCTGGCTGCATGCGCTCCGCCTGAAGTACCCCGCGTCGAACGGCTCCAATACTCTGCGCGAGCGGATCGCCCTGTTCTACGGGAACGCCGCGCGCGACAACGTGCAGGTGACGAACGGCGGATCGGAGGCGAACTACGTCGCCTTCTGGGGCCTGCTCGAGAAGGGGGACCGCGTCGCCGTGATGATCCCGAACTATCTCCAGACCTGGGGGCTGGCGCGCGCCTTCGCCGGGCGCGCCGACCCGTTCCGCCTGGTCGAGCGGCGCGAGGGAGGGCGTAGGAGCAAGCGGGAGCTCGGGCGCGCGGCGGCGAGCGACGGTAGGCGACCGGGGCCGAGCGACGGCGGGGGCGCCCGCTGGGCCCTCGACGTCGACGGCCTCGAGCGCGCGGTGACGAAGAAGACGCGCGTCATCCTGGTGACCAACCCGAACAACCCGACCGGCGCGCTCCTCGACGAGGAGGAGATGGAGGCGATCGTGCGGACCGCGCGCCGGGTCAACGCCTGGATCGTGGCCGACGAGGTCTACCGCGGCGCCGAGGTGGCGGGGCCGACCTCCCCGACCTTCTGGGGGCGCTATGACAAGGTGCTGATCACCGCCGGGCTGTCGAAGGCGTTCGGGCTCCCGGGGCTGCGCATCGGCTGGATCGTCGGCCCGGCGAAGACCGTCGCCAGACTCTGCTCCTACCACGACTACCTGACGCTCACCCCGACCTACCTCTCGGACCGCTTCGCCGAGATCGTCATGGAGCCGGCCCGGCGCGAGGCGGTCCTGGCGCGCACGCGCGGCATCATCCGCCGGAGCCTCCCGCGCCTCGAGAGCTGGATCCACACGCACGACGACATCTTCTCGTACATCCCGCCGCGGGCCGGCGCCATCGCCACGATCGGCTACGACCTGCCGATCGGCTCGGTCGCCCTCTTCGACAGGCTGCGCATCGAGCGCTCGGTTCTGGTCACTCCCGGCGCCCACTTCGGGATCGGCCGCTACATCCGGATCGGGTACGGCTACGACGTCGAATACCTTCTCAACGGGCTGGCGCGCATCGACGAGACGCTCGACCAGCTGAAGCGCGGCCGCTCGCGCGGACCCTCCCGGGCGACGGCGTGAGACGCCCCAGCCTCGCTACCTTGCTCGTGCGTGCCGCGGCGCTCGGGCTCGCCGCCCTCACCGTTCTCGCGCCCCCGCCGGCCGGCCTCGCTCGCCCGGCGCGGGCGGCCTCCGGTGCCGCGCGCCCGGCGCGGGCGGCAACCGATCCCACGCGCTCCACGCTGCGCACCCGCAACGTCATCCTGATCACCGTGGACGGCTTGCGGATCCAGGAGCTGTTCGCGGGGATGGACCCGGTCATCGCCGACAGCCCGAAGCGCTCGGGGATCTACGACCTCGAGCGGGCGCGCTCCCGCTACTGGCGCCCCACCGCGGAGGAGCGGCGCGCCGCGCTGATGCCGTTCTTCTGGGGGACCCTCGCGCCGCAGGGGATCGTGCTCGGCGACAAGGAGAAGGGAAGCAGCGTCCTGGTGACGAACCCGCTCCTCTTCTCGGCCCCGGGCTACGCGGAGATCCTGACCGGCCAGGCGCAGCCGGACGTCACGACGAACGACGTCAGGCGCTACCCGCACCCGACCATCCTGGAGTTCGTGCGCCGCGAGCTGCGCCTCGGCAAACGGCAGGTCGCAACGATCGGATCGTGGGAGGGCTTTGGAGTCCTCTCCTCGAGCGAGGAGAACGCCTTCTTCACGAACACCGGGTACGAAAGGGTCCCGCGCGAGATCGCCACGACGCGGATGGCGCTCCTCAGTGACCTGCAGTTCGAGATCATGGCGCTGTGGGAAGAAGGGCGCAGCGACGCCGTGACCTTCGGCCTCGCCCTGGAATACCTGAAGACGCAGCGTCCGCGCCTGCTCTACGTCGCGCTCGGGGAGAGCGACGACTGGGCGCACGCCCGCCGGTACGACCGCCTCCTCGACTACATCCAGGTCCTCGACGGCTACCTGCGCGAGCTGTGGCAGACGCTCCAGGCCTCCGAGTTCTATCACGGCACCACCACACTGATCCTCACGACCGATCATGGCCGCGGCGTGCGTCCCTCCGACTGGGTCGACCACGGCGAGGGGATCGCCGGCTCGGAGGACATCTGGATCGCCGTGATCGGCCCCGACACGCCGGACCGCGGCGAGCTTTCGCCCTCCCCGACCGTCCACCAGGCCGACGTCGCGGCGACGCTCCTGCGCTTCTTCGGCCTCGACCCCCGCGCCTTCAATCCTGATGCAGGCCCGCCGATCTCCGCGGCGTTCGAGGCACCGCGGGCTCAGCGGTAGATCGCCAGGTTGTTCTGGGCGGGGTCGACGGTCACCTGCTTCGGCTTGCCGGGGAGGTCGAAGGAAAATTCCTTGACCGGCTGATCCTGGAAGAGAAGTCGGAGATCCCTCCGCCCACCGTCCATCTCCAAGACGAACGGGATGTGGATCTTCTTGAACGCCGGGCCGTCGGCCTGCTCGGCCCGCCCCGCCAGGACGTACTGGGCCCCCCTCCGCTCCACGGCGTACTTGAGCCGGATCTCGGGGATGCCGCCCTGCCTCACCCACTGATTGAAGAACCATCCCATGTCGACCTGCAGGACCGCCTCGGTCGCTCGGCGGAAGTCGTCCGTGGTGACCGGTCCTGTCTTGCCGCGTTCGAGGAACTTGCGGAGGATGGCGAAGAAGCCGTCGTTGCCGGCCAGGGAGCGCAGCATGTGCAGGACGAGCGGTCCGCGGTTATAGACCAGGCACTCATACTCACGTCGGGCGCCCTGGCCGCTCAGCATTGCGGCCATCTCGAGGGATCCTACGTCCTTGCAAGCCTTCGTCTCGAACTGCCACGCCGCGAACCTCTGCGGGAACCCCTCCGCCTGTCGCGCGTCGGGCTGCACCGCTCCCATGGCCAGCCCCGAAAGGTACTCCGCGAACGATTCGGAGAGCCAGACGTCGCGCAGCGTGGCCGGCATCGCCTGATGAGGGAACCACTGATGCGCGATCTCGTGGGCGAGCCGCGCGTTGACGCCGCGGCTGATATTCCACGACCCCTGGCCGCCGGATCGAGCTTCCTGGGGATCCGTGTAGGTGTTTGAGCGATCCCGATAGGTCGTCATCGTCGCTGCGATCTTGTAGGGGTTGTAAGCGTCGCTGCTCATCAGCACCAGGCCCGGCGGGGCCACGCCGAAGCCGCCCCAGCCGATCCCGAAGTAATGAAAGGGGTCGCCGACCTCCTGAAGGAACTCGGGGATCTCGATGATATCGAGCTTGCCCAACGGGTAAGGGCCGAGCGACTGCTGGTAGAAACGCAGGAACTGCGCCGCGATCCGCGGCATCTTCTCCTGCACCTCCTCCACAGCGTCGGCGTAGGCGTTCGAGCGGATCGTGACGTCCTCCACGCTCTCCTCGCGCGTCTTGTACTTCCCGGCGAAAACGACCGGGCCGTCGGCGGTCGCGGGGGTGCGGGTCTCGAGCTCGAAGAAGCCTCCTCCTTCCCGGAGGGCGACCACCTGGCCGGAGGCCAAGGGTCGGTAGGGTGCCCTGGTCCGGATCTTGAGGGAGGAAGTGAAGCCGGCCGATGCCGAAACGCGTGGGCGGGGGTACCACGCGTCGAACGCCAGGTCGAAGAAGTTGTCGTTCCGCCGCCCGTGCCAGTCGGTGAGGACGTCGCCCTGCGTCTCGAAGCGGAGCCGCTGCTCCTGGCCGCGCGCCAGCGGCTTCGGGAGCTGGACCAGCACTTCATAGTAGCGATGCGAGAAGGGAAGGGGCCGGCCGGAGTCGTCCACCACCCGGCGCAGCACCAGCTGGTTCTTGGTGGACGCCCAGTTGCGATGGTCAGGGTCGCGGTTGTTGAGCAGGTCGAGACACGCGATCCGGATCCCGTCGGTGCCGGAGGCCAGGGTCAGGTCGCTGTTGATGGTGGCGGAGTGGTTGTCCTCGGTCGAGACCTCGATCCGGATATCGCGGAGCGTCAGGTCGGCAGGGTGCATGGTCCGTCCGCCCTCGATCAGCTGGTGGCTCAAGGGGCGCTGCCAACGGAAGTCATACCCCTGCACCTTGCGGAAGAGGAAGAGTTGCTCCTCGAACTCGTCGATCGCGTCGTAGCTGTAACCGGCCGTCTCTCGACCGCCTTCGAATTCGGCGTAGATGTACTGCCGAGGAAGGCCGTTGAGACGGGCCGTCGCAGCGAAGTGGTCGTATTGGAGGTAGCCTTCCTGGACCCGCTTCCAGATCCGCTCGAAGTCGGATCTCTGGCCCCCGCTGAGGGTCACGGTGGCGGCGACGGCGGGCCCCACCATCGAGGAGGCCCCGCCCCACAGCTCCTCGAATCGCGGCGCCGCGAAGAAGACGACCAGATGCTCGAAGGTGTCGCTGATGGTGTAGTTGTAGTAGATCGCTGCCTGGGTCTCGCGGCCGACGTTCTCCGCGATCAGCCGGCGATCGGCGGGATCCTCGCTCTTGTAGAAATACCGTCCGGCTCCCGCGAAGAAGAAGCCGAGCGTCACTCCCCTCGGAGTCCGTAGCGGAAAGAGGGCGCCTTCATCGAGGTTGATCGCCAGGTGGCCGATCTGGGTGGTCCGCTCGTGGATCCCGATCCCCTGGCTGGCGGGCGACAGGGCCCGGTAGTCATCGAGCAGCGCGATCAGATTCTCAGCCGCGGAGGGAGTGACGGTCCCTTCGTGCGGAACCAGCGCGCTCCCTTTGTCCTCGGGCGCCGGTGCGGTGGCCCGAGGCGCGGGCGGCTCCTGCCGAGCCGCCGCGCCGGAGAGCGCAGCGAGCAATGCGGCGACCAGCGCCGGAACGGCCCGGCGGCACGACGATCGCTTCGGCGATCTCATGACACCTGCCTCGCAAGCTTGTCGGGGTTCTGGCTGAGGGCAATCGTACGAGCCGCGGCCGCGAATGTCAATGCCAGCAGGATCGACCGAGTGGAGCAGGACGCCTGATCAGTGGTCCGTCTCCTTCGTCCCGGATCCGAGCGTCGTTCCGATGCACGCGACTTTCCCCGCTCCCCGTGCAGCCGCCCAGGAACAGTAGCGCCAGGAGCGACGCCGCGCGGTGTCCCGTTCTCGAGGGGCCGGCAGCACCTTCGACCTTGCGCGCGACCCTGCGGCCGCCGGGCCTCCCTCCAGCGGGCGCCGATCGGCCGAAGGTGCTGCCCGGACGTCCCCTAGGCCTCCGCCCCCGAGGCTTCTCCAGCACGCAGAAGAGCGCCTTCGGAAGGGGATCGAGCGTGCCCTGGTAGACTGTCTCCTCGATCGAGAGGATCGAGAAGCGGGAGCCGAACAACTCCCTCACTTGCGCGGGCGTGAAGCGGTAGGGCCCCTCCTCGCGTGTCTCGCGATGGCTGAAGCATTTCAGGAAAAGGTGCCCCCCGGGCGCGACCAGGGGCGCGACGGCGCGAATGTACCGCGTGCGGTCGCGCGGAGCGAGCACGTGGAAGCAGCCGCGATCGAGCACAAGGTCGAAGCGCTCCTCGATCGTGCTGCGCAGGATGTCGTCCTCGCAAAACTCGATCGCCAGCCCCTTCTTCCGGGCCCTGCGACGCGCCTTCGCGATGGCGGTCGCGGAGATGTCGGTGGCGGTGACGGCGAAGCCGCGCTCGGCCAGTGCGATCGCCTGGGTGCCTGGTCCGGTCCCCAGATCGAGCGCGCGGCCCGACGCGATCCCCATGCTCTCCAAAGCCCGGCGGAGATCGGGATCGAGCCCCGGGTGGAACCAGGGCATCGACTCGACGTCTCTCTCGAGATAGAGCTGCTCCCAGTGAGGCAGCTGGCGCTCCCTCTCCTTGGTCAGCGGGGCCTCCCGGCCGCCGGAGCGTCGTGCAGATCGGGCACGAGGACGGCGGCGCCGCGAACGGCGCCGCGGCGCAGCGCCTCGAGCGCGTCGTTGGCCCGCGCCAACGGGTAAGTCTCGACCTCGGTGCGGACGGGGATGCGTGGCGCCAGGCGCAGAAACTCCTCGCCGTCCTTCCGCGAGAGGTTGGCCACCGAGCGCAGCACCCGCTCTCCCCAGAGGACGGCGTACGGGAATGACGGTATATCGCTCATGTGGATCCCGGCGCAGACGACCGTGCCGCCCTTCGCCGTCGCCCGCAGCGCCGCCGGCACGAGGGGTCCGACCGGCGCGAAGATGATCGCCGCGTCGAGCGGCTCGGGGGGCGAGGCGTCGGAGCCACCGGCCCACTCGGCTCCGAGCTCCAGCGCGAACCGCTGCGCCGCGGCGTCCCCCGGGCGGGTGAAGGCGAAGACGCGGCGCCCCTGGTGGCGCGCCACCTGCGTCACGATGTGCGCCGCCGCCCCGAAGCCGTAGATCCCGAGGCGTCTCGCCTCCCCGCCGGCGCTTGCCGCGACGAGCGCCCGGTAGCCGATCAGGCCGGCGCAGAGTAGAGGCGCCGCCTCCGTGTCCGGGTAGAGATCGGGGATCGCGAAGCAGAAGCGCTCGTCGGCTACGGCGTACTCGGCGTAGCCGCCATCGATCTGGTAGCCGGTGAAGCGGGCGCGATCGCACAGGTTCTCGCGCCCGGCGCGGCAGAACTCGCAAGCGCGGCAGCTCCAGCCGAGCCAGGGGACGCCGGCGCGCTCGCCGCGCGCGAAGCGCCCGGACCCGGGGCCGGTCTCGACCACGGTGCCGACGATCTCGTGGCCGGGGACGAGCGGCAGCTTCGGGTCGGGGAGCTCTCCATCGATCACATGGAGGTCGGTCCGGCAGACGGCGCAGGCGCTCACGCGCAGCAGGATCTCGCCCGGCCCCGGCTCGACCGCCGGCAGCTCGGCCCCACGCAGCGGCCGCCCGGGGGCATCGAGAAGCATCGCACGATAGCCGGCCGTCGTCCCACGCATCGCACGACCATTGTTGATCGAAGGGAGGATCTCCGGATCCCCGGAGGCCGACGCCGAAAGACAGCCGGCGCAGGAAGCCGGCCGGCGCGAGGTGACCTGCTCAGATGGCCTGTCCGGGCCGCCGGGTCGCCGCGGCGACCGCCGCCTTCTGGGCGCGCCCGAGCGTGGCGGGGGCGAAGAGGAAGCCGCGCTTGAGATCGAGGAAGCGGGTGCGCGCCGCCTGCGCTCCCGGCTCGATGAGCGTCCGGGCGGCGTCGTAGTCGTCGAAGGGGTACGGGCGCTCGAGCGGGACGTTGATCCGCTGATACTGGCCGGGGGCGAGGAGGCGCCGCGCGATCTCGTGCGCCACGCGCGCCTGGGCGATCAGCATGTGCTCGTACATCGCCGTCTTCCACTGCCAGACGCCCATCCGGCTCGCCTTCTCGTAGGGGATCCGCTCGGCCCGCTCCCCCGCGCCCACCGACAGGATCCGGATCCGATCGAGCGGCTGGCGGAAGTACTTGACCGCTTCCGTCAGGCCGACCAGGGTCGGGTTGTTGGCGAAGAGCCCTCCGTCCACGTGGCTGTCGGCGGTGGCGACCGTGGCGCCGGGGAAGTAGATCGGCGCCGACGAGGTCGCGAGAGCGATCTTCCAGGCGGGCGTCTCGCCGCCGTCCAGGGAGTCCTCCGCATGGTCGTCCTTCCAGACGCGCGGGTAGGAGTTGGTCAGCTCGTAGCTCATGATGCAGACCGGCGTCAGCACCTCGTTGATGACCCGCTCGCCGAAGATCTCCCGCAGCACGGCGACGAGCGGGGCGCTGCCGTACTTCGGGCGGAACAGCATCCCGAGGCGGCGGGGGCGGCTGAAGACCCTCCGTCCGATGTCGAGGTAGAGATCGAGGACGCGCTGCGCCGGCACGCCGAAGGCCAGCGCCAGCCCGATGATCCCTCCCGTGGAGGTCCCGACGATCAGGTCGAAATGGTCCGCGATCCGGCCCCGCGCCATCTCCTCGAGGGTCGTCAGGAACGAGGCGGTGAAGATCCCCCGGATGCCTCCGCCGTCGAGGGCGAGGACCCTGAAGGCCGGATCGGGCGTTTCGTGCGTTCTGATCATGACCACCCCACCGAATCGCGCTCCCGCGGAAGCCGCGGCTGTCGCCGGACCGGGCGATCGAGCACTCTCGCCGTGGCTGCGCGGTGTATTAAATATGATGCCGGAGAGCCCGGACGGCCAGCGCGCGCCGGCCCCGCGCCCGGAGCGTCCCTCCCTGGACCACCCGGACCCCCGCGCGTGTCCCGAAAGTCGTCACGCGAGCCCCCTCGCGGGGCTGCGACTCGTCAGACGACCGTCGCCGGGTGGAGGGCTAATGCGCGGAAGGACGAGTCCTGCGCCGACGAGGCGCCGAATTCGCTGCGCGGCGCCTCCGAGTATTTCCGCCCGGCGCCCCTTTTGACTGTGCGGCCAAGGATGGTGTGGCGGCGGTCCGGGAGGCGCCGACCCGCGTGGCGCCAGCCCAGGCGAGGAAGCGCTTCAGCGGCCAGGTGTTGATCACCTGCCGCGCCTCGATCCATCCGCGGCGTGCGGTGGCGACGCCGAACTCGATGTTGTCGAGCTGGTCGAGGAAGTGCGTGTCGGTGTCGATGGCGAGGAGGACCCCCAGCGCCCCGGCCCGTCGCGCCTGGACGTCGTCGATGTCGAGCCGCTCGGGATACGAGTTGATCTCGACCGCCTTGCCGTGCTTCGCCGCGGCCCGCAGGACCTCCTCGAGATCGACCTCGTACGGCGCCCGCTTGCCGATCAGGCGCCCGGTCGGGTGGGCCAGGAGGTTTACGTACGGGTCGGCGAGCGCCGCGCAGATCCGGGCCGTCATCTCCGGCCGCGACTGCTTGAAGTTGGAGTGGACCGCGGCGACGACGAAGTCGAGCCCGGCGAGGACCTCGTCCGGATAGTCCATGCGGCCGTCCGGGAGGATGTCGCACTCGCTGCCGGCCAGGACCCTGATGCCCGGATGGCTCTTCTGGACGGCGCGGATCTTCCCGACGTGCGCCCGAAGCTCATCGATCGACAGGCCGTTCGCGATCCGCGCCGATCGGCTGTGGTCGGTGACGACGAGATATTCGTATCCCCGCGCCTCGGCCGCCTCGACCAGCGCCTCGATCGTGTGGTGGCCGTCCGAAGCGTGCGTGTGGGCGTGGAGATCCCCCCGGATGTTCCCCACCTCGACCAGCTTCGGCAGCTTCCCCTCGAGCGCCGCCTCGATCTCGCCCCTGTCCTCCCGCAGCTCGGGAGGGATGAACGGCAACCCGATCGCGGCGTAGATCTCCTCCTCCGTGGCGCCCGCCACGCGCCGGCCGCCCGCCTCCTCGAACACGCCGTACTCCGTGATCTTCAGCCCCTTCTTCACCGCCATCTCGCGGATCCGGATGTTGTGCTGCTTCGAGCCGGTGAAGTAGACGAGGGCGGCGCCGAAGGCCTCCGGCTCGACCACGCGCAGATCGACCTGGATCCCTTCCCGGTGGCGGATCGACGCCTTGGTCGTGCCGCGCTCCAGCACCTCGGCGACCTGCGGCAGCCCGACGAACGTCTCCATCACCTTCGCGGGCGCCGTGGAGGTGATCAGGATGTCGAGGTCGCCGACCGTCTCGCGGCGGCGCCGCGCGGATCCGGCGAGGCTCGCCTTCCCGACCTCGCGCAGGCTCTTCAAGGGGCGGAGGAGATCCTTCCCCAGAGGGAGCGCCTTGCCGAGGAGCATCCGCTCCTGCCCCTTGCGGACCAAGGCGATCCCCTTGAGGATGTTCTCCTCGGTCTTGGCCTGGATCCCCGGAAGGCCCTTGAGCTTCCCGGCCTTCGCCAGCGCCTCGAGCCGGCCGACGTCGCTCACGGCCGCCTTCTCGTAGAGGAGCTTCGCCGTCTTGGGGCCGACGCCGGGGATGCGCATCATCTCGACGACGCCGGCCGGGATCTCCGCGCGCAGCGCCTCGACCGCCTGCATCCGGCCGGTCCCGAGGTACTCGACGATCTTCGCGGCCAGATCCTTGCCGATGCCGGGGACCGTCTCGAGCCGCCCCTCCCCGGCGAGCACGGCGGCGTCCTCGGTGAGGCTCTCCATATTCTGGGCGGCGCGCCGGTAGGCGCGCACGCGGAACGGGTTCTCCCCCTTGATCTCCAGGAGGTCGGCCATGAGATCGAACAGGCGCGCGATCTCGAAGTTCTTCATGGTCAGGTGCCGACGATCGGGCTGCGCCTCTCGAGGAGGACGACGTCGCGCCAGACCCCGCCCAGGCAGCCGAGCCGCTCACGCCGGCCGACCTCGCGGAAGCCGCAGCGACGGTGCACGGCCAGGCTGGCGACGTTCTCCGGGAAGATCCCGGCCTGCAGGGTCCAGAGCCTCTCCTTTTCCGAGGCGGCGATCAGCCCATCGAGGAGCGCGCGGCCGACGCCCCATCCGCGGTGGCTCGCCGCCACGTAGACGCTGACCTCCGCGACACCGGCGTAGACGCAGCGCTCCGACACGGGACTCAGCGCCGCCCAGCCGGTGACCGAGCCGCCGTCACGGGCCACGAGCCGCCCCGCGCGGAGATGCGCCGCGTCCCACTTCTCCCAGGAGGGCGCCTCGGTCTCGAACGTCGCCTGTCCCGTGGCGATCCCCTCGAGGTAGATCTCCCGGACCTGCGGCCAATCCTCCGGCATCATCGCTTCGATCGCAACGTCCATCGGCCTGCGGGAGCGACCCGAACGTTGTATGAGTCGCCGCATGCGGTCCCCCGTTGACAGGCCGGCCGGTGCCATCCCGGGGCCGTGCTGGAGGCCGGCCTGCTCCCTAATCCTATCCGATGCCACGACGAATCGACGATGTCGTCGAGATCGCGCCCCGCCTCTGGATCAGGGCTCCCCAGGACGTTCTTCTGGAGCCGGAGGAGCCGCCTTCCTAGACGCCCGCCCGGGTTTCGGGAGAAGGCACTCGGACGAAACGGATGTTGCGGATGCGGCCGGCGCCGAGGGCGAAGGCGGCGACGCGCTTGCGCGCGTCGCGCTCGAACTTCAAGGTCAGGGAGTCGCTCGCGAAGACGTCGTTCACCGTCGCCGTGAGCTCGGTCTTCGGCAGATTGTGCGCGCGCAGGACGAGCCTGCCATTGTCAGTGACCAGGTCGTACGAGACCTGCAGCTCGTCGCTGCGATAGGTCCCGGCGTACTCCGCGAGTCGCGCGGCGGACAGGCCGGAAGGCGTGATCGCGTCGAACGTCACCGGCTTCCCGCCCCAGACCGTTTCCGTGAGACGGCGCGCGCCCTTCGGCCCCGGACCTTCGAACGTGAAGCGCAGGTCGCGCCCGCTGGCGGCGTGGAAGACGTTCTTGCTCAGCGGCACGAGATCGAGAGTGGTGCCGTAGCGCGCGAGCTTCAGCTTCCCGCCTTCCACCGTGACCTTCCGAATCTCCTCGTCGAGCGCTTTCCGGTAGATCCCCGCCATCGTCGCCAGATCCTGCGGCGTGAGCGTCACGCCGGGCGCAGCCGATCCGGCGGCCTCGGCGCCCGCCTTCGCCGCACCCGGCGCCGGCTGCGGGAAGGCGTCGGCGAGGTAGAGGTCGGCGACCTCGGTGGCGAGGTCGCTCGGCTCGGCGGTGCCGAGGTTGCAGAGGCAGGCGACGGAGAAGTGCTGGTCGGGGAAGCGGATCAGCTCCGCGCGATAGCCGGCCCAGCTCCCGCCGTGGCCCACGCGGCGCAGGCCGCGGTGCTGATCGATGACCAGGCCGAGGGCATAGTCGATCGTCTGCCCGCTCGTCAGGACGCCGCGCGTCTGCAGGGTGTCCAGAAGCGCCTGGTCGCCCACTTTCGGATGGTAGAAGTTCTCGTCCCAGCGCTGCAGGTCCTCGACGTTCGTGAAGACGCTGCCGTCCCCCGTCTGCTCGAAGTCGGACATGTCGATCTGGAAGCCGCCCCCCTCATGGGGCTGGTAGCCGGTGGCGCGCCCCGGCTCGATCTTCGTGTGATCGTCGTGGATGCGGGTGTGGCGCATCTCCAGGGGATCGAAGATGCCCGCCTGCGCGAACTCGCGCAGCGTCCTGCCGGTCACGCGCTTGACGACCACCGACATCAGGAAGAAACCGGTGTTGGAGTACAGGTACTCGTCGCCCGGCAGGAAGTTGGTGTCGCGCTGGCGCTCGATCATGGCGAGCGCGTCGTCGTCGGTGGTCCAGTCCTCGGTGTGCACGCCCGTGAGGTCCATGAGCTCGAGGTAGTCGCGCAGGCCGCTCGTGTGGTGCAGCATCAGGCGCAGGGTCACGGGGCGCCGGTACGCCGGGATCTCCGGGATGTACTTGCGGATGTCGTCGTCGAGCGACAGCTTCCCCTGCCGCGCCAGCAGCACGATGCTCGTCGCCGTGAACTGCTTGGACGTCGATCCGATGTCGAAGATCGTCGTCGGGGAGTTCGGCACGCCCAGCTCCAGGTTCGCCATCCCGTAGCCGTGCGCGTAGACGATCCGGCCGTCCTTGAAGATGCCGAGCGCGCAACCGGGCGAGTCGGGCCGGTCGTACGCGGCGAAGACCGCATCGACCCTCGCGGCGAGGCTCCCGGGCGCCGCCCTCCCGCCGGACGCCGCGGTCGTCCCGCCGGACCCGTCGACGGCGGCGCGGGGCCGGTCGGACGCGCCGCCGCACGCGACGGTCGCTCCGATCAAGGCCAGAGCCAGACAAGACGCCGCCAGCACCCTCGTCACGAAGGTCATCGGACCCCTCCTTCCCCGAACACGATGCCACGTCGTTCCCGCCCGCTCAGGACCACCACGATCCCCAGCGCGAAGACGGTCACCGCCGTGAGGGCCATCGAGGTCGCGTAGCCGGTGCGGGCGGCGAAGAGCGCCTCGAGGTAGACGACGGCGCTCGCCAGAAGCGCCCCGCACTGGTAGGCGAATCCCGGCAGGAAGCCGCGCACCGAGTCGGGCGACAGCTCGGTGATGTGCGCCGGGATCACGCCCCAGGCCCCCTGCACCATGAACTGCATCATGAAGGCACCGGCCACGAGGAGGGGCAGCGACGGGGCGAAGGCCCAGAGCGGGACGATCGCGACGGCGCAGAGGAGGGCGAGGACGATGCCGCGCCGGCGGCCGACGCGGTCCGACAGGTGGCCGAAGAGGAGGCCCCCCGCGAGCGCTCCAACCATCGAGAAGGCGGTCAGGGCGGCGCGCCCCTCCGGGGTGAATCCCCAGCCCCGCTGCAGGAAGGTCGGGTACATGTCCTGCGTCCCGTGCGCCGCCATGGTCATCGCCGCCATCAGGAGCGTGATGAAGACGACGAGCCTCCAGCGCGACACGATGGCCCGCGCGATCGCGCCCCAGCTCTCGTGCCGCGTCCGCTCCCAGACCTCCGACTCCTTCACGCGGTAGCGGACGAACAGGGCGAGAAGCGCCGGCAGCCCTCCGACGAAGAACATGGGGCGCCATCCCCAGCGCGGGAAGACGACGAAGTAGCAGGCCGCCGCCAGCAGGTAGCCGAGCGCGTAGCCCTCCTGGAGGAGCCCCGAGAAGACGCCCCGCCTGTGACGCGGCGCCTTCTCCATTGCCAGCGACGCCCCGACGCCCCACTCTCCCCCCATGCCGATGCCGAAGAGGGCCCGCAGCACCAGAAACGAACGGTAGCCCGGCGCCAGCCCCGACAACACCTCGACGATCGAGTAGAAGACGAGGTCGATCATCAGCGGGATCCGGCGCCCGTAACGGTCGGCCAGGAGACCGAAGATGAGCGCCCCGACCGGCCGGAAGGCGAGCGTCACCGTGATGGTCAGCGCGATCGCGGCGTCCGGCCGGCCGAACTCCTTGCCGATGGCGGTCAGGCAGAAGACCACCAGGAAGAAATCGAAGGCGTCGAGGGTCCATCCCAGGAAGCTGGCCAGGAGGGCGGCGCGGTGGTCCCCGGACCCGGAGCGCACGCGAGGCCCTCTCCTAGAACTCCTTCGTCTGCCCCGGCGTCATCAGGACGAAGCGCCGGTCCCCCTTGAAGGCGGCGGTCACGTCGGCCTCCGTCGCGAGGACGGGGAAGGTCGCGAAGTGCATCGGCACGATGAACTCGGGGGCGAAGTACTTCTTGATGGCGAGCGCGGCGGTCTTCGGATCGGCGCCGAAGTACCCGCCGCCCACGTTGAGCAGGATGACGTTCGGATGGAAGAGCTCCTGGATCAGCGCCATGTCGCCGAAGATCCAGGTGTCGCCGGTATGGTAGAGGGAGCGTCCGTCGGCGAAGGTGAGCACGAACCCGAGCGGCCGGCCGCTCGGCGCGCTCGAGTGCATGGCGGGGACGATGTGCACCGTCACGTCGCCGACCGTGAAGGTGCCGCCGACGTTGCCCCCCAGCTTCTGCGCGTCGGGGATGTCGAGGCCGGCCACCCACTCGTAGGCGCTGATGACGGGCGCGCCGCTCGCCTTGGCGATCTCCGCCGCGTCGGCGGAGTGGTCGGGGTGCGAGTGCGTCACCAGGATCGCGTTCGGCTTGTAGCGCGACAGATCCTTGAACTCCTCGGGGGTCTTCCCGTTCTGCTTGAGGAAGGGATCGATGAGGATCCACGTCCCTCCGGACGACGCCACCTCGAAGGCCGCGTGCCCCAGCCAGGTGACCTGGAACGGCTTCCTCTGAGGGACCGTCTTCGACGATGGCCTGGGCGGCTCCCCGGCCGCGGCCATCGCGGCGATCCCGGCGACGATCACGAGGATTGCCGTCGCTCTCGTTCCTGACATCTTCTCCTCCTCTCTCGATCTCGTGCAGGCGATGATACGCGGCGCCGTGAGCGGCCGCAAGGTTCCGGGCGCCGGCATCCTCATCGTGCCGGCGGCGTTCGTCGTCGCGGTCCTGCCGTCGCGCCGACGGCGGCGCGCCGTCCCGCGACCCAGGCGCGGATCCGGGAGTCGAGGACGTCGAGCGGCAGGCCGCCCTCCTTCACCACCTCGTCGTGGAAGGCCCGCAGGTCGAAGCGGTCGCCCAGCTCCTTGGCGGCGTGCGCCCGCAGCTCCTTGATCTTCAGCTCCCCGAGCTTGTATCCGAGCGCCTGGCCCGGATCGACGATGTAGCGGTCGACCTCCACCTCGATGTCGTGATCGGTCTTGGCCGAGTTCTCCTTGAAGTAGTCGATCGCCTGCTGCCGGCTCCAGCCCATGGCGTGGATGCCGGTGTCGACGACCAGGCGGATGGCGCGCCAGATCTCGTACGTGAGCTGGCCGAACTTCGAGTAGGGGTCCTCGTACATGCCGATCTCGGACCCGAGGCTCTCGGCGTAGAGCGCCCACCCCTCGACGAAGGCGTTGTAGCCGCCGTATTTGCGGAAGTCGGGGAGGTCCTCCATCTCCTGCGCGAGGGCGATCTGCAGGTGGTGCCCCGGCACCGCCTCGTGCATCGTCAGCGCCTCCATCTCCCACTTCGGGCGCGACTTCAGATCATAGGTGTTGACGAAGTACTGGCCTGGACGACCCGCCTGCGGCGACCCCGGCTCGTAGTACGCGGTCGTCTGCGACTTCTCGGCGTAGGACGGCACCTCCGTCACGCCGTACGGCAGGCGCGGCAGCCTGCCGAACAGCTTGACCAACCCGGGGTCGGCGCGCTTGGCGATGTCGCGGTAGGTCATGACGAGCGTGCGCGCGTCCTTGAAGAAGAACCGCCGGTCGGTGCGCAGGAAGTCGCAGAACTCGGAGAAGGAGCCCTCGAACTTCACCTGGGCGATGACGGCGTCCATGGCCGCCCGGATCCGCTTCACCTCCGCGAGCCCGATCTCGTGGATCCGCTCCGGTGTCAGATCGGTCGTCGTCTGCTGGCGGACGTTGTAGACATACCAGGCGGCGCCGTCCGGGAGGGTGCTCATGCCGATCGACTCCCGGGCGGCCGGGAGGTAGGTTTCGGTCAAATAAGCGCGCAGCCGCTCGAAGGCCGGGCGGACCTTGTCGGCGTAGGCGCGCGCCGCGGCGTCCTTCAGCCGCTGCTGGTCCGCAGGCGGGATCGTCTCCGGCATCTCCATGAAATGGCGCAGGAGCGGGCTCTGCATCGGGTCATCGACGATCTGGCTGCGGACCTGGTCCGGCACGTCGCGCAGCGTGATCCGCGGCGGCGTGATGCCGGCCTGGAGCCCCTTGGCCAGGAGGACGACCGTCCCGTCGACGACGGCCGGGAGCGCCTCGAGGCGGGCGACCATGTCCTCGTAGTCGGCGACCTTCCCGTCGGGCATCATCGCCATGATCTGCGCCGCCCCCTGCTGCACGCCGCCGAGCTGGGTGATCGGCATGTACTCGCTCTTGAAGCGCGTTCCGGCGATGGCGTCCTCGATCATCTTGCGGAAGAGGTCGTCGTCGAGCCGATCGGCGGGCCCGAGCCGCTCCCGGTCGATCGACTTCACGACGCGCAGCGGCTCGCGCAGATCCTGCTGCCGCCGGGCGATCGCCTCGAGCGAGTTGTCGGTCCACCGTCCGTTCTGGCCGGGGTAGCCGACGGCGGTCGCGAACTCGGGGAACTCGGTCATCTGGTAGCGCCAGTGAACGCGCAGCAGCTCGCGCAGCCGCTGTGGCTCGCCCATCTTCCCCTTGGCGGCCACGAGCCGCGCGCATTCCTTGCGGAGATCGACCGGCGAGTCGCCGCGGGCCGCGCCTCGGTCGGCGCGCGCCGGCGCGGTCAGGGGGGCCATCAAGGCGAGGACCAGAAGTAGACGAAGAGGCCAGCGTCGCATAAGGCGGACTCCCGACTCCGTGGTGAAGGTTGCGTCCGTGTGAATCGTCCCGGGGCCATCGCTCGGAGGACGGACTATACCGCGTATGTGAGCACGGGGGCAACGCGCGCGCCCCCAGGCTCCGGCCGGCAAGGGGGCGGCGGCCAGAGGTCCGTTTCAGGCCAGCATCGCCTCCGCGGCGGCGAGGCCGCTGAAGTAGGCGCCGTGAACGTCGCCGTTGTACTCGACGGAGGTCGCCTCGCCGGCGAAAAAGAGGCGGTCGTCGACCGACCGGGCGAGGACGAGGCGCTCCGCCGCGCGGCCGGGGAGCGCGGCCGAGTAGGCACCGCGCGCAAAGGGGTCGGCGCCCCAGCGTGTTGCGACGGCGGAGACGAGCGCCGCCTCGATGCCGCCGCCGAAGATCTCGCGCAGCCCCTCGCGCGCCAGCGACACCGCCGCGGCGTCGCCGCCGCCCTCGCGCTCGAGCCGGCGCGCGACGACTCCGTCGAAGTAGCAGGTCGCTCCATTCCAGCCGAACGGGCGGACCTCGACGGACATCGCCACGCCCCGGCTCGACATCGCGGAGAGGACCCCGGTGTCGGGCGTCCCGAAGACGTCCTTCGAGAACTCCAGGCCGACCCTCAGGCAGTGGCCCATCGGGATCCCTTCGACCGCCTTCATCTTCCAGCCCGGCAGCCGCGGCAGGAAGGCGATCGTCTCGGCGGCGAGGACGCCCGTGGAGACGGTCACGAGCACCCGCGGCGCCTCGGCCACGCCGTGCGGGGTCGTCACCCGTACCCTCCGCCCCGACCAGTCGATCGACGCCACCGGAGCCGAGAGGGTCACCGGGGCGCCGGCCAGAGCGCGCAGGACGAGATCCCCGTAGCCGTCCTTCAGCGGCCGGTCCTTGCCGGCCCAGATGTAGCTCGCGAAATCGAGCGTCGAGGCGGCGGACGGCTCGACACCGACCTTCTCCGTGAAGGCGGCGACGAAGAAGCGCGCGGCCAGCGAGTCCCGGCCGGCCGCCGGCACGCCTTCGGTGAGGTCGCCGCGCGTCACGCCGGGAGCGCCCAGGACCTCGGAGACGGCGACGTCGCGGCCCTCCCTGCCGGCCACGCGCACCGCCTCCCAGGCCCGATCGAAGTAGGTCTCGATCGCCTCCTGCTCGCCCGGCGGCAGGCGGGCGCCATCGACGTAGAGGCCGAGGTCGCGGGACTCGGTGGCGTAGGCGAAGCCGAGCTCATCGGCGAAGCGGGTGAACGGATTGCCTTCGGCCGAGTGGATCCAGTGGCAGCCGTGATCCCAGGGGCGCGAGAAGCTGGCGCGGTCGGTGTACGCCCGCCCGCCGGCGCGATCACGTGCCTCGAGCACCACCACGCGCCGGCCGGCGCGCGCCAGGGCGCGGCCCGCGGTCAGCCCGGCGACCCCGGCGCCGACGATGATGGCGTCGTAGGCGCTCATCCGAGGCTCTTCCGGAAGACGTACTGGGTCTTGGTGATCTCGTAGCCGGACTTCAGATAGAAGGGGCGCGCCTCGAGGCGCGCGGTGTTGGAGCGCACGCGGATCGTGGGATAGCCGCGCTGCCGCGCCCAGTCCTCGGCGGCGCTCACCAGGGCCTGCCCGACTCCCCGCCGCCGCCTGCGGGCGTCGACGACCAGCCCGGCGATCTCCGCGTGGGCGTCCGTTTCCAGGAAGCGCCGCCCGACGACGTGGGCCCACCCAGCGACCCTTCCCTCGTCGTCCTCGGCCACGAGGAGGGCGGCGTCGGGGTCCCGGGACGCCGCCGCGAAGCGCCGCTCGATCTCCTCCCGGGTCGAGGGGTAGCCGAGCTGCCCCGAGAGCGTGGCCACCTCTGCCGCATCCCGCGCCGTCATCGTCCGCACCGGCACCGCCATTCTCGTCCTCCGCCCCTCGCAGGAAACTCCGTGCGCCGGAACGGCGACTATAACGGTGAGCGCGCCCGAGCGGCAAGCCCGCGGAGGAATTGTCCCAGGGATTGACACGACGTGTCGAGCGTGCCCCGTCACACGCCGAGCAGAAGCCGTTCACGGCGGCACCAATTCATCCCGCGAAACGGGTGACCCTCCCGATGATATTTACGTTGACAAAAAGAAGGGTCCGGCGTATTTGTTGGCCAGCTTTCCGGGTTCTTCCCGTCACAGCAGTGAATGGAGTGCTTTGATCTTCGTGACCGGTTCCAGGTCTTTATCCAGTCATCCGTTTAGGCGAGGAACCGACTTCCGTGAATGAGGGTCTCCGTTCGCGGACCCGTCGGCCGTTCAGGTCTGCCGTCGCCCTCCAGGAAGCACGACAGAAAGATCCGCGTCGATCCGCTGCCGGGATTCTTCATCCCAACTCGTGAAAGGAGAACACCATGCGCCGTCCACTGCACGCCTTCATATTCCTGGTAAGTGGCATCCTGGTTGCGATCGGCGGCGCGTTCCTCGTCCAGATGCTCCTCGCGGCTCCCTCGACGGCCACGGCGGACGAGGCTGTTGGAGGGTCGAGCGCGGGCGAGCGGCGTGGCCGTCACGCCATTGAGCGGGATTTCTTCGCCCAGCGGGCGTTCCAGGACGGGAAGCCGATCCCGGCGGACGTGTACGATCGAGCGGCAGAGCAGTGGCAGCGAATCCCCAGGGCCGTTCCTCGCGGCCGTGCCGCCGGCCCGGGGACCGCGCTCCAGGGGATCAGCCCGACCATCGCTCCGTCGTCCGCCGTCACGAGCCTGACCGGGACGTCCTGGACACCCATCGGCCCGAGCCCGGTCTTCCAGGGGACGAGCCAGGTGAACGGGCGCGTGAGCGCGATCGCCGTGAACCCCGGCAACGGCAACCTGATCTACCAGGGCGCGTCCGGCGGTGGGGTGTGGCGCACGACCAACGGCGGCGCCTCCTGGACTCCGCTCTACGACCAGCAGGCCACCCTGGGGGTGGGCGAGCCGAGCGCCATCGCCATCGACCCGAGCGACACGGACACCCTCTACGTGGGAACGAGCGGCCGGTTCGTCCTCAACATCTCGAAGGGGATCCTGAAGTCCACGGACGGCGGCGGGAGCTGGATTGTCCTTGGATCGGGCTTCCCGGCGGACAACACCGGCAACGCCGATGATCTGTTCGCGGGTCAGCACGTCAACACCATCATCGTCGATCCGGCCAACGGCAACGTTCTCTATCTCGGAGCCTCGAACGGTCTGTTCCGTTCGACGGACGGCGGCAGGAACTGGACGCAGGGGACCAACGGCTTCGGCGACGCGCGAACGCTCGTTCTGGATCGCACATCGCCGGCGGCCAACCGCATCCTCTTCGCCGGCGTCGACAGCAGCGGCATCCGAAGGTCGAACGATGGCGGCCAAAGCTGGGCCCAGGTCCTCAACGCCTCCACGCCCGCCGTGGCCGCGGTCTTGGCAGGCGGTGGAATCGGTCAGGTCCTCGTCGACCTCGCTCCGCCCACCTCGCCGGCCAACGCCAACGGCATCCAGGTCGTGTACGCCTCGATGGAAGGGACCGGCGGAGCGCCCGATCCGGTCGGACTCTTCCGCAGCACGGATCAGGGTGGAACGTGGAACCGGCAGACGAGCACGGGCATCGCAACAAACACCCAGGGCGGCTATAGCTTTGCCATCGGCGTCGACCCGGCCTCCCCTGGGGATGGGTCGAACGACATCATCTATCTCGCGGCGGTGGGAGCCACCAAGTCCACCAACTCGGGGAACAACTTCAGCCCGGTCGGCCCCGGGATCCACGTCGATTCCCATTCGTCCTGGGTCTTTGTCCGGCAGCCTTCTCCCACTCCGTCCATCGTCCTCACGGGCAACGACGGAGGCATCTGGAAATCGATCGACGGAGGAGCGACCTGGAGCGGAACGGGAGGACCGCTCCCGACGATCAACGCGGGCGGGCTGCAGACGACCTTGTTCTATAACTTCGATGTGAGAAAGGACGCGACGGCCAGCGTGACGGAAGGCAGTTTGCAAGACAACGGCACGGTCCGCACGACGGGCGGCATCGCATGGACCGACACCCGGGGTGGCGACGGTTGGGATTTCGCGTTCGATACCGTGAACCCCAGCCAGGCGTACCACTCCGGCGGATTCTATTGCTGTCCTTATCCGTGTACCCTGGTCTTCGGCTCGACGGATAGCGGAGCGACCTGGCCCAACATCCTCAGCTATGGGGCGGGGAAGATCCCGGATGCCGAGATGGATTGCGCCATCTACGGCGGCGTCCAGGTGCATGCGGTCAACGTCGATCCCAACAACGCCGGCTTCGTCTACGTCAGCGGCAACAGCTCCCTGTTCCAGACCACCAATACCGGAACGACGTTCCGTAACCTCAACACCTTCGGCAATCGCGTGGGCGAGGTCGCCGTGGCACGGGCCGACTCCAACACCATCGCAGTCGGCGTGCGCAATCAGGTCTGGGTCTCGACCAATGCGCTTGCGCCTACCGTCGGCCCACCGACCGGAGTCACCTTCACGAACATCACCCGGAACCTGCCGGGCCGTGACGTCACGCGCGTGGCCATCGATCCGAATGATCCCACGGTCATCTATGCGACGGTCTCGGGCTTCGGGTCCGCGTCCCAGCCACGCAACGTCTTCCGCACCACGATCGGCGGCTCCTCCTGGACCGACATCTCCCCTCCGGTGAACGTGCCCGTCAATGCCATCGCCCTGGACGGCGGACCCAGCCCCAGCACCATTTACATCGGCAACGACCTGGGGGTCATGCGGTCGGTGGACGGAGGAGCCGGATGGACCGTCCTTGACGACGTCCATCTGCCCAACGTGCCCGTCACCGATCTGGCGATCAACACGCCGGCCGGCGTGCTTCGCGCGGCGACCTTCGGGCGCGGGGCCTTCGCCTTCAGTCCGGCGTCGGGCCCCGTCATCTCGGTCAATGCCGAGAACGGCCTGGACTTCGGAAGCGTCTGCTCGGGCGTGACGGCGCGGCTGACGATCCAGGTTTTCAACGTCGGCACCCAGGATCTCGTCATCAACAGCGTCCGCCGGATCTTCGGCTCCACCGGCTTCACCGTCCTCTCCAACCCCTCCACCCCCGTGGTCATCAGCCCCAACTCGGAGGTGGACTTCACCGTTCAGTACACCCCGACGGTGAGCTCAGGGACGGAGGCGGCCCAGATCCGCATCAGCAGCAACGATCCGAACTCCCCATCGTTCGACCTGATGGCCAACGCGACCGTGGGGAGCCCCATCATCGACACTCTGATCGCCAACAACGGCTCCTTCGGTGACGTCTGCGTCGGCTCCTTCAGGGACCTGGCGCTGACGATCAACAACAGCGGGCAGTGCGACCTCTCGGTGACCAACGTCACCTCGTCCTCGGCCGAGTTCAAGACCGCCGGGGTCATCTCCTACCCCGTGACCGTCCACCCCGGCGTCTCGCTTCAGGTGCCGATCCGGTTCCAGCCCGCCAGCCTCGGCGCCAAGTCGGCGTCGATCGCGGTGAGCAGCAGCGATCCGGCCTCGCCCGTCAGGATGGTGTCGGTCAGCGGCAACGCGCCGGCCGGCGACGTGCGTATCACCGGCTCCTCGGATTTCGGCGACGTCTGCGCCGGGACGCTGGCGGAGAAGCGGATCTCGGTGTGCAACGTCGGCGCGTGCGACCTGCACGTCACGAACGCCTTCTTCAGCCCCGCGTGTCCCGACTTCACGCTCATCAACCGCTGGTTCCCGGCCACGGTCAGCCCCGACTTCTGCATGGACCTCGTCATCCGCTTCACCCCCACCTCGCTCGGGCCCAAGTCCTGCACCCTGATCATCCAGACCGACGACCCCGACACCCCGGAGCGGCAGGTGGTGGTCACCGGCAACACACCGCGGCCGTCCATCGACGTCCCGCCCGACCTGGGCTTCCCGCCCACCGTCCTGCAGAGCGTCGGCGCCTGCACCAACGCGCTGCCATTCCCGGTCTCCAACACCGGGATCTGCAACCTGACGATCTCGAATCTGTCGGTCACCGACAACGGCGCCGAGTACTCGCTGTCCGGCCTGCCCTCGTTCCCGGTCATCCTGCAGCCGGGTCACATCGCCGGCGAGGGGAACCTCAGCACCGTCTTCGCCCCCACCGTCCTGGACCGCGACCGGACCGGGACCCTGACCGTGACCTACGTCTCCGACCCGATCACCGGCGCCACCACCAACGTGGCGCGCTCTCTGTGCGGCGAGGGGGTGCGGACCGGCGCCCGTGTCCTGGTGACGGCCGCCGGCGTGCCCCTGGCCTCGGTCGAGTCGATCCAGCTGCTGCGCGTCGTCGGCAACCGCAACAAGAACATCCTGGACACCGTGGACGTGGCCAAGAGCCTGACCCTGCAGACCGTGGTCCCGGCCGCGCCGTGCGCCTCGTTCCAGTACCACCGCGAATACGGCACGGTCTCCAACCCCATCCAGCTGCTGCCGGGAAGCTACCAGGTGACGGCCACGGCCATCGTCGGCGGCAGGAGGGTGAAACAGACCGTCGGGTTCGACGTCGACACGTGCGGGTTCAACCCAACGATCACGATCAACTTCTAGATCGCCGTCGAGATCCGCTGTCCCGCGCCCGGGGGGTACCAGAGTTCCCTCCCCGGGCGCGGGGATGTCGTAGCGGGCTGAAGGCCAGCCTGGCAGGGCCTGACGCGGCCGTGGAAGAAGGAGCCTACGGACAGGGCGCCCGGTTCACCCGTTCATCCCCCGAACTGGCGAAGCCGAGCGTTGATTCTCCCCGACAGTTGCGCGCCGTCACCAGGTAGAAGAAGGCCGCGCCGGCGTCCGGAACGGCTTCGTCCGACACCGGCGGCCCGGAGACTCCGGGCAGGAGACACCTGAGGTCCCCCAGATCCGATTCGCCGGCGCGGTAGACGTTGTACCCCGTGGCGTAGGCGTCGGGCAGCCACTCCAGGATCTCCGCGCCGGACCCCGGGCCGCCCGGATCGACTCCCAGGGAGCGGACCTCGGCGGTCAGGCCCTGCACGCAGTACCGGCCGTCGACGAGCGCGGCCGGGATCGCGCCCTCGTTCACGCTCGCGGTCACGAGATCGAGCACCGTCTGGCTGTTCGCCGCCCCGACCGAGTCGAAGGATAGATCCAGGAGGACGCCGCCTCCGGCCAGGGGCGTCGAACCGAAGAGAGAGATCCGGATCGTGCCGGGGGAGGAGAGGTTCACGGTCAGGGTCTGCCCGGCCGAGAGCGGAGTCCGGGAGACTCCTCGCGCGAGGGCCACCGCAGGATCGTACGAAATCACGATGTCGGTCCCCAGCATCCCCGAGGCATCGTCCACCGACAGAGGGACCGGCGTCGACGATCCCGGAGGCGCCCCGGCGTTCGGCGGCAGGCTGAGCGTGAGCGCCAGGGCGGACGAGGCACCGAGGAGAAGGAAGAGGGTCCCGGCGGAGACAACTAGCAACCACAGCCGCCCCGGAGGCCGGCCGCCACCACGCCCCCTCCACGCACGACGGGCGTCGGGGCGCGAACGCCGCATCCAGGAGCGACCACCCGGGGCTCGCAGGGCGGAGACCACAATCAGCATACGTTCCGATCAGCGCCCGGAGCGAACGCGGACCTTGCCATCCTTCACGGTTGCGGCGATGCGGCCTTCGTCCACCGCGGCCTCGAGGGACAGTGGGCTTTCGTCACCCTTGCGACCGACCACCTGGAAGGAGACGACCGCGATCTCCCCTCTCCCTCCGAGCGGGCGGGAATCGAAGAGGCCGATCCTGACGCGTCCAGGCTCGGTCACGTTTGGCGTGAGGGTGAAGGACGCCGCCGCCTGTCCGAGCTCGACCTGCAGCGGGCGGAGCACGGCCGGATCGAAATTCAGCATCAAATCGAAGGCCAGAGCCTTTTCCGCTCCATCGGCGGCGACGGCCACCCGCACCGTCTCGCCCGGCGCGGCCACACCGCTCGAGACGCTGAGCCGCGCGCCGGTGTCTCCCGGGGTCCCTCGGGTGGCCTGGGGGAGCCCTTCCGTCGTCGAAGTGGGGCCGGCGGCCGTCGTCCCGGACGACGCGGCCAGCGCCAGTGTTCCGCCACCAGCCGCCGGGGCGGCCGCGGCCGCCACGTAGTTCCCCGAGATGTCGCCGAACAGTCCGGCGAGGAAATCCTGATTGCTCGCCGTGGCGGCAAGCGGCGCGTAGGCGATGTGACCCTGGACGCCCGCCGCGGGGTTGGGCGGGGTCACGGTCTGGTTGGGAACGGGAGCCGGAACCGGCACCATGAACCAGTCGCTGCCGAGCCGCTCCGCCACCGGGAACCGGAGAAGGAGACCCACGGCGAACTGCGCCATCAGGGCCGAGTCGAAGGAGGAGATGGCGCCGTTTCCCGAGACGTCCGCGGCCAGGAGCTGGGACGGGGTCAGGGCGAGAATCCCGACGACCGCCTGCGCGTTGAGCGCGGCATCGAAGCTGCTGACGGCCCCGCGGAAGTCATCCACCTTCCCTGGCACAAGGGTGTAGGAGGCTCCCAGCGGCTTTTCGCTGAAGAGGTAGGCCCCGGCACCATCCGTTGTCGCGCTGTCCGGGACCGCCGGCCCCGTCCCCGTCAGGCTCAACACCGCACCGGGAACCGGCTTCACGCTGGGCTCGGTTCCCGTGAGATGGTCGCGGTAATAAATGATGTGGCCGGCGATGTTCCCGGCGGCGGGGATCACGAACGTACCGTCGTCGGTGCAGACCGCCGGGGTCCCCTCGTTCAGGACGCCACGCGCGATGCGGATCGGGCTGCCCTGACCGAGCCCGCCCACGACGTCGAAGGACACCTCGAGAAGAGGTCCGCTTCCGTTCAACGCCGTGGTGCAGAACACCGAGACGACCGCCGCCCCCGGCTGCGTCAGGTTGACCGTCAGCGAGCAAGAGCCCGCGAGAGTCCCCAGAGCCACGCCGCGCGCCCGGATGACCGCGGGGTTGAACCCGAGGGTCACGTCCGCCGAGAGGACTCCGCGGCCGGAGACGTCCGTGAGCTCGACCGGAACGACGGCCGTCGTCCCGGGTAGGCCGCTGGCACGCTCCGGCACGCTCATCACGAGGCCTGCCGGGCATGGGGTCGCGTCACAGCGGTCGCCGGCGCCGTCTGCGTCCGCGTCTCTCTGATCGGGATTGAACACCGACGGGCAATTGTCGATCGCATCGCAGAGACCATCTCCCGATCCGTCGTCCCCCGACCCGCAGGCACCGTCGGGGCCGAACAATTCCAGGTTGTCGTCGGCGGTGTTGCAGACGCCATCCGCGCCGGCCGCCGACTCCGAATCCGCCACCGCCACGTGGGTGCATGCCTTCAGCGCCTCATCGCACCGATCCGCAGTACAGGGATTGCCGTCATCGCATGACCGCACCTGGCTGCCCCCGCACCTGCCTGCCTGACATGTATCAGCCAGCGTGCAGAATTGCCCGTCGTCGCACGCCGTCCCGTCCGGCTTGACCGGATTCGTACACATCCCCGTCGTCGGATCGCAAGTCCCCGCGACGTGACACTGATCGAGCGCGGTGCAGGCCACCGGGTTGCTGCCCACGCACTGCCCCGACTCGCACGTGTCCCTCTGCGTGCAGGCGTTCCCGTCGCTGCAGAGCGTCCCGTCCGGCTTCGGCGGATTGCTGCACATCCCCGTCGTCGGATCGCACGTGCCCGCGACGTGACACTGATCAAGCGCGGTGCAGGCCACCGGGTTGCTGCCCACGCACTGCCCCGACTCGCATTTATCGCTCTGCGTGCAGGCGTTCCCGTCGTTGCATACCGTGCCGTCGGGCTGACCGGCGCAGGTCTCGCAAACCACCCCCGGGGAGGCCACGATCTGCCCGGTGCTCGACGTGAACGTGAACGTCTCGTTGAATTCGGTCGTCAGTTGGTAGTAGGCAGGCTCCCACGGAGTGGCGAAATCGATGCCGTCGTAAGCCGTGTCACCGTTGACGAATAGATCGTAACTGCTCGTGGAGTACGGGGTGAAATCTCCCCTCAGGAGCCTGATCGCGGCTCCGGTGGCGGTCTCCTCGGTGGCCCGCGGCCGGACCGGGTGGATCGAGGAAAGCGACGCATCGTGCTCCAGGTCGATGACAAAGGCGTACGTTCGACCATCGCTGAACGTGAACCTCACTTCGTGGCTCACGGTCGGAACGACGCAGAAGGAGGGAGTGACGTCGCCGCACTGGACGACGCTCCATCCCGTCGCCAGGACGTGGGTGCGCGCGCTCGAGGCGGTGCCGGAGCCGTTGCACGAGCCTGCCTGGCATCGATCGGTCACCGTGCAGGCGTTCCCATCGTCGCAGGTCGTCCCATCCGGCTTGGCCGGGTTGCTGCACATCCCCGTCGTCGGATCGCACGTGCCTGCATCGTGACACTGGTCCAGGGGAGTGCACACCACCGGGGTGCCGCCGGCACAGGTTCCATTGCTGCAGGCATCGCCCACGGTGCAGGCGTTCCCGTCGCTGCAGCTCGTCCCGTCCGGCTTCGCCGGGTTGCTGCACACGCCGGTCGTTGGATCGCACGTGCCCGCCTCGTGGCACTGGTCGAGAGCGGCGCAGGTCACCGGGTTGCTGCCGGTGCAGACACCCGAGCGACACGTATCGGTCTGCGTGCAGGCGTTCCCATCGCTGCAGCTCGTCCCGTCCGGCCTAGCCGGATCGCTGCACATTCCCGTCGTCGGATCGCAGGTCCCCGCGACGTGACACTGGTCGAGGGCCGTGCAGGTCACCGGGTTGGTGCCCACGCACTGTCCCGATTCGCATTTATCGCTCTGCGTGCAGGCGTTCCCGTCGTTGCAGGTCGTTCCGTCCGGCCTAGCCGGATTGCTGCACATCCCTGTCGTCGGATCGCAGGTCCCTGCGTCGTGGCACTGGTCGAGGGCCGAGCAGGTCACCGGGTTGGTGCCGACGCACTGTCCCGACTCGCATTTATCAGTCTGCGTGCAGGCGTTCCCGTCGCTGCAGCTCGTCCCGTCCGGCTTCGCCGGGTTGCTGCACATCCCCGTCGTCGGATCGCAGGTCCCCGCCTCGTGGCACTGGTCGCTGGCCGTGCAGGTCACCGGGTTGGTGCCCACGCACTGCCCCGATTCGCACGTGTCCCTTTGCGTGCAGGCGTTCCCGTCACTGCAGGTTGTCCCGTCCGCTTTCGCCGGGTTGCTGCACGCTCCCGTCGTCGGATCGCACGTGCCCGCGACGTGACACTGATCGAGCGCCGTGCAGGTCACCGGGTTGCTGCCCACGCACTGCCCCGACTCGCATTTGTCGGTCTGCGTGCAGGCGTTCCCGTCGCTGCAGATTGTCCCGTCCGGCTTGGCCGGATTCGTACACATCCCCGTCGTCGGATCGCAGGTCCCCGCGACGTGACACTGGTCCAGCGCCGTGCAGGCCACCGGGTTGGTGCCCACGCACTGCCCCGACTCGCATTTATCGCTCTGCGTGCAGGCGTTCCCGTCGTTGCAGCTCGTCCCGTCCGGCTTGGCCGGGTTGCTGCAGGTCCCCGTCGTCGGATCGCACGTGCCCGCGCCGTGACACTGGTCCAGCGCCGTGCAGGTCACCGGGTTGCTGCCGGTACAGACACCCGACCGGCACGTATCGCTCTGCGTGCAGGCGCTCCCGTCGTTGCAGGTCGTCCCGTCCGGCTTGGCCGGGTTGCTGCATAGGCCGGTCGTCGGATTGCAGGTCCCCGCATCGTGACACTGGTTGCTGGCCGTGCAGACCACCGGCGGGCCGCCCGCGCAACTCCCCGCCAGGCACTTGTCGTTCTGCGTGCAGGCGTTCCCGTCGTTGCAGGTGGTCCCGTCCGGCGCCTGCGCGTTGACGCATCCGCTTTGTGAATTGCACGAGTCCGTCGTGCAGGGATTGTTGTCGTTGCAGTTCAGCGGCGTTCCGGAGGCGCACTGCCCCAGGTGGCATGTCTCGGCCCCGTTGCAGACGTTGCCGTCGGAACATGAGACTCCATCGGCGAGGGGAGTGTGGCGGCAGGTGTCCGCCGCCTCGTCGCAGCTGTCCGACGTGCAGGGGTTCCCGTCATCGCAGCTGAACGGGGGGGCGGAGTGACACTGCCCCGTCGTCACGTCGCAGGTCTCGGCGCCGTCGCAGAAGAGGCCGTTGCTGCAGTCCGCGTCCGAGAAGCAGGGAGCGGGACGCGCGCCGCACGTGAAGAAATCATTGGCCGTCGGGAGGCCCCCCCCAGCGCTCCTCGAGCCGATGGCGATGATCTCCGCGCCGGTGTAGATCGACTGCGAGGCCATCCCGGAGGCCGGCGAGGGCTTCGACGGCTCCGGCGCGAACCAACGGTCCGTGAAGGGGTCGTAGGACTCATTGATATCCAGGCTGACGCCGTTGAACCCACCGATGACGTAGATGCGGGCGCCGCAGACTCCCGCGATCAGGCTGGAGCGCGGCGTGGGCATCGCGCGGCCCAACGACCAGGTGTCGAGGACCGGGTCGTAGATCTGGACGGAATTTGTCACGCTAGCCCCGTCGAAGCCGCCGAATACGTAGATCCTCCCGGTCCCAGGGAAGTACGTCGTCGCGTAGATGTCCATCACCGGCCTGGGCATCGGCGCCCGGCTCACCCAGGTGCCGGTCTCCATGTCGAACGCCTGGTTCGCAGGGAGGGGGACGCCGGTGTGCGGGGCGGGCCCGGTGCCGCCGCCGAGCACGTAGACGGTCCCGAGCCGGCCCCCGGCCACGCCGATCCCCGGCACGAAGGCGGCCCCCGGCCCGCGCCGCGGCGTCGGCATCGGCGGGCGCGTGGACCAGGTCGAGGTGAGCGGGCTGAAGACCTCCACCGTCGACACCACGGCGCCGCCGCTGCGCCCACCGACCGTGAAGACGAGGGCCTGGCCGCCGGCGTCCTCGACGCAGACGCCCACGAGGTCCGACTTTGGCGAGGGGGCGGGCGGGCCTCCGGCCCACGAGCCGGTGTTGCGGTCGAAGACGTATGTATCCGCCGTGTCCCCGCCGGCCGCCGTGCTGCCATGAGTGACGTAGATCCTGCTGCCGATCGCCACCCCGGCCGCTCCTCCGTGGCCGACCGGCAGCGGCGCCTTCGTGGTCCATCCCAGCGCGCCGCCGAGCTGGAGGGCCCGGCAGCCGCAGCCGATCTGGAACGCCAGCGCCGCCAGGCTCCGGTTGACGGAGTGCCCGATGAAGGTGAAAACGCCCGTGCCGGGGTTGATACGGATCAGGTTACCGGTGGCCGCTCCGGTCCCACCGTAGAGCGTGCCGTCGCAGGCGAAGTGCATGCCGCTGACGCCCCCGGCCACCGCCACGTTGTTCGCGTCGACGATCGACGCGACCCGGGTTGCCAGCCCCGTCGTCTTGTTGAGAGTGTACAGAGTCGGCACGCCGCTCGTGGAACTCTGGACCGCGCTGGCGCCGAAGAGCCTGCCGTCGGGGGCGAAGGCGATCGCTTCGATCCCCGAGGTGCCTCCGAGGAGGCCGATCAAGCCCCCGAACGGCCCGATGACGGTCGCGCGCCCGGTGAGCTTGTCGATGACCGCCAGGTTGTCCCCGCCGCTCCCGCCGTCGCCGCTGATATTGACCGCGGCGTAGAGCGTCCCGTCACGGTCGAACTCGAGATCCGGGACGGCCGAGAACGCCAGGCCCGTGTTGCCGACCAGCGTCGCTGCGCCCGTGGCCGGATCGATCCTGTACAGCTCCGGCGTGCCGCCGCCCCGGCTGGCGTACATCACGCCGGTCGTCGGGTCGACGGCCAGTCCGGGGACCGGGAACGCGCCGATCCGTCCGATCAACACGGACGCCCCGGTGGCCGGGTCGATCGTGTAGAGGTTGCCGCCGGATCCGTCGGTGCCGTAGAGCTTGCCGCTGCCTGGAGAGGCGACGGCCGTGCCGGTGACCAGCGCCAGGACGGCGAGCGTAGTGAGGGAGAATGCCGGGAAGAGTCCGAGCTTATGGCGGAGGGAGAGAGGTGATGCCGACGCGTCGGGGTGCCCCGCACGACCCGACGGTCGCTGGCTCACGGCTCGCACAGCACTCGCCCCCGTCATTCAGTTCGAGATGAGCGCGACGGAATCTGGAGTCAAACCTCAACTGAGCTTGAATGTAGGTCACCTTATACGACGCACTTCTCTACCTGTCAACAAATTCCCGCACCGAAGAGAACTCCCCCGGGTCCTGAGAGAAACATGTTGACGTCCGGAACGATTGAGCGTAATAAGGCGGCAGCAAAACGGTTCGATCTCCGGGGACCGTTTCACGATCGGGAACAAATCGGCAGGGAACAGATCAGAAATCGGGCCCGGCTCAAGGGGCTGAGTGCGTTGTCGCGCACCGTCTGACGGGGGGTGAGACGCCGCGGGTGCCGCCAGATCGAGGGTGTGGCGCTATCCGCTGGGATTGCGAGACCCATCAAAATCGTCGTCGCGTCCGGCTGTGGTCCTCATCATCATCCGTGTCTCGCGCGCACGCGCGGGCCGGCCCGTCGGGCCGGTCGAGGAGGTCGCCGTGGACAGCTCCAGGCATGCTGCAGCCAGTCGTCAATGTCTGAGGGTGCTGGCCCTCGTCTTCTTTGCGGCAGCCCCGCTCCTTCTTCTCTCCGGCCCCCCCGCCCACGCCCAACCTGCGGCGGACTCCAAGACCGTCCTCATCCTCGGCAGCAGCGTGCGAGGCGGCCTCGCCAGCGTGGAGGCCTCGCAAGCCATGGCGCTGGGACTCAGCGTGGAAATCGCGAGCGACGAGGAATGGGCGGCGAAGTCGACGGACGACTTCGCGACCTACCGGGCCATCATCCTGGGTGACATGAACTGCGAGGACACGAGCCTCCTCGCCGCCCCGGTAGCGAATCGCGACACCTGGGGGCCCACCGTCAGCGGCAGCGTCTTCGTCGTCGGCACGCACCCGGCCTTCAACGGCCACCCGAAGTGGCAAGCGGCAACCCTCGTCCGGAAGGGAATCGCCTTCGCGACCTCGGGCGCGACGACGGGCGCCTACATCATGCCGGGATGCTACTTCTCGGCAGCCCCCGGCACCGCAGTCAGCGTGCTGGAGCCGTTCGGCCGTTTCATGGCTATCGGGCAGGACGGCTGTTCGACCGACGCGCACGTCATCGCCAGTCATCCGACGCTGGACGGCACGACCGACGCGGATCTGTCCAACTGGCAGCTCCCGCGCGGCACCTGTGACACGGCGACCGGCTTCACCGGCTGGCCCTCTTCGTTTTCGGTCGTCGCGATCGCCAAGGATGTCTCCTCGGGCTTCGTCGGACCCGACGGGGTGTCGGGCTCGCCGTTCATCCTCGGCCGTGGGGAGGGACTCGTGCCGGCGCTGTGCGGCGACGGCGCCCTCAACCCCACCGAGGAGTGCGACGACGGCAACAACGTCAGTGGCGACGGTTGCTCCGCTTCGTGCCGGACGGAGTTCGCAGCCGGCTCACCAGCCAGCGGGAAGGCGACCAGCTTCCAGACGACCATCCCAGAGATCGTGCCCATGGGGATGGCCGCGACGGCCACGACCACGCTGCAGTTCTCGGGCAGCGCCTCTGTCCAGAACCGGTTCCTCGGGGCCGCGCTGTGCTGCGTACCGTTCAACGATTACGGTCCTGGGGCCCGGGTGAACCTGGACATCTCGGCGAATTGGACCCCCAAGGCGAACGTCATGCATCAGTACTCGCCGGGCCTGCTGCGCCAGGGCGAGACGCTCGATCTCGTCGACACTCTCACCGGGGACCTCGGCCCCCTGACCATTAACTATCACGTCTTCGGCGACTACGGTTTGTACTTCCTCCAGGGTACCCCCCCGGTCTTTCCAGACGCGGGTTCCGAAGTGTTCTTCGATGACACGGAGGCAGTCACCTCGTTCGATTTTTCCTTGAGCGCCGCGGGTACCTGCACGCTCAAGCTCGACGGCGACGGCACTTACGGCTGCTCCGCTACGAAGAACATCGAGATCGTCAACGACTTCACCATCATCCCGGATATCGTCAGCATCTCCGTCAGCGTGCCGGTGACGACGACCTTGAGCATCACGCCCGATGGCGTCACGACCGTCCGTTCCGTGACCGGTGCCCCGGTTCGGGTCATGACCTTCCATGGGCCATCACCGTCCACTCTCGCCGACAATTTCCCAATCTCATGCAGCGCGCCGGTCGGCAGCGATGTCCTCTATACGCTCGGTCCCAGCAGCAGCGATCCGAGCGCCTCCGGCAGCACCTCGGTTTCGGTGCACGTCGACGCCACGGTCCTGGTCGTCTTCCACCCCTCTGGGGACATCACGATCGGTACCCTGGGTCCGGACCCGCCGGTCGTCATGGCGCTGACTGCGGGACCTGAGCAGACCAACCTGGGCTCGATCCAGGCGGACAACCGGCCCCCGATCGCGAACGCCGGCGGGCCTTACGGCGGCGGCGAGGGGGACGCCATCCACTTCACGTCGAGCGCCACCACCGACAACTGTCCGAGCACGCTGACGTACGTCTGGAACTTCTCCGACGGAGGCATCGCTTTCGGCGCCTCGCCGTTCCACGCGTTCCCGGACAACGGCACCTACAGCGGCCAGCTCGTCGTCCGCGACGGTGCCGGCAACCTGGGCATCGCTGATTTCTCTTTGGGCATCGTCAATCTGCCACCCGTCGTGGACGCGGGCCCCGACACCATGAGCGTCTGGGGGGTGCCGGTCGCCTTCAATGGCAGCGCGACCGACCCCGGGATCGCGGACCAGCCCACCCTCAGCTATCGCTGGTCGTTCGGGGACGGATCGCCCAGCGCCACCGGCGGGCCGAGCGTGACCCACCCCTACATCAGCCCGGGGGTGTTTATGGCCTCGTTCAGGGCGTGCGACAAGGACTGGGCCTGCACCTCGATGTTCCGCAACGTGACGGTCCGCAAGCGGAACACCTCGGTCGGCTACCTGGGGGACAACAGCGGCACCTTCGACACGGACGCCCGCCTGAGCGCTTCCCTGGTGGACGAGCTCAGCGCCACCGTGCCGAACCGGCCGATCGCCTTCGCGATCGGACCCGAGACGGCGGGCTCGCCGAGCACCGACTCGAGCGGCATCGCCTCCCAGACGCATCGGGTGGGCCTCGCCGCGGGACCCTACAGCGTCTCCGCCCTCTTCGCGGGCGACGGTCTCTACACGCCCAGCGGGGCCGCCGCCAGCTTCGCCGTCTCGGCCAAGGCCACCGGCCTCACCTACACCGGAGCGTTAAGCGGTGGACCCAACAAGATCGTGAGCCTGAGCTCCGTGCTCAGGGACAGCAGCGGCACGCCCCTCGGCGGGCGGGTCGTGACGTTCCAACTGGGCGCGCAGAGCATCTCCGGGACGACCGATGCGAGCGGGGTGGCCTCGGCCTCGCTCCATCTCAACCAGAAGAACGCCACCTACAACCTGACGGCGACCTTCGCGCCGGCCGGACCCGACGTCGGCCACTACCTGGGGAGCACGGCCACGACCACGTTCACGATCCAGGGCGGAGGCTAGTCGCGGAAACCGGAATGATAGGGCGGGAGGGGCCGGTGGTCGGCGGCCCCTCCCGCCGGGCTCCGGCCCTTTCCGGGGTGGTGTCGCCGCTCACGGCGCCTTTTCCAGGTCCCGCACCCATCCCGCGAGGTCGCCCCCGGCGTAGCCGGCGCAGGCCCCGCGCGCGATGTGGTGGCCGAGGGCGCGGTAGACCTCGAACTGCGCCTCGTCGAAGAACTGGTCGCTCGTCGGCTCCTGGGGAAATTTCGGATGGCTCGCGCGGTAGGCGCGGACGTCCTCCTCCTCGTCCCCCGTCAGCGACGACTTGAGGTAGAGGAGCCGCCCCTCCCGGCCGCCGCCGTAATCGATCCTTCCGACGGCGCAGTGGCTCCCCGCGACGCCGGCGCGCGTCGCGCGCAGGGCGTCGAGATCGATCTCGATGTCGATGCCGCGATCGATCCGCGCCGCGCGGATGAGGCTCACGAGACCTCCGAAGGCGAGGTCCGGGTCCTCCTCGGCGTCGCTGGCGATGATCAGCTCGCACTGTCGCCGCAGCAGCTCGTAGATCCCGAGGTTCTCGATGTGCCCTCCGTCGGAGAGATTGACCCTCGGGCCGTTCTCGTCGATCAGGCCGAGCAGCTCCGCGAACAGGTAGACCGGGCCGACCTTGAGGAAGGAGGCGACGGGATCGCGCAGGCCGCGCGCGATGCGGCGCGGGTGAGGCAGCCAGTACCCGAGGCGGATGTTCAGGAGCGCCATCACGAACACCAGCGGCTTGATCGTCGAGGTTCCCGTGTTGGGGGCGGCCGCCGCGCCGGAGATCGCCATCGCCGTCCCGAGGTCGAGATGGGGATCGGCCGCCTCGAGGGCCGTGGTCGGGGCGTACCCGGTGCAGCGGCTGCCGACGAAGCGCTTGCTGAACAGGAAGAAGTCGGCCTTGCGGCCGCGATAGTCGGGGTTCGTGCTCCCCTGGAGGTTGAGCGCCGCGTTGATGAGGTGGTACGGGGCGGTGGATCCCGGCGCGTTCAGCTTCGAGATCTTCTGCGCGTCGTTGTCGAGGAGGCGTCCGGTGCCGGGGTCCCGCGCGTCCTTGAAGAGGTAGGCCTCGCTGAGCCTGTCCCTGTAGTAGCGGTGCATCGAGGTGACGTTCATGTCGAAGAAGAGCCAGGCGTAGACGAACGCCGCCGCCGCCGCGAGGTAGACGTAGCCGAAGTCGACGCCGCGCAGGATCCCGGGGGCCTGGCCGTAGATCGCCCAGACGCCGAGGTTGAGATAGATCAGCAGGAGGATGAGCGGCCCGAGAAGTCCCAGGCCGTAGAGGACGACGCGCCCCGGCAGCCTGTGGACGGCCGCGGCCGCCTTCCCCGAGAGGAGGAACGGCAGCAGGAGGCCCAGCACGGACGCCCAGACGGACGCGAGGTCGATTCGCTTCGCGAGCAGGGACTCATACCGGGAGATCAGAAGAGGCAACGACTCGGCCGCGAAGATCGCCGGGAGCAGGAGCAGGGAGAGCCCGAGGGCGCGGTCATACCCCTTCTGCCAGATTCGGCTCCTTCTCAGGAGGAGGTGGAGGAGTGGGAACACCGCGAACCAGAGGAGCATCAGGGGCAGGCCGAGCCTGGTCGCATGGTACCAGGTCGACCAGGTGAACGGCCGGCAGAAGCGCGCGTCGCCGCAGCAGGCGATCGTGAGCCCGACCGCGAGGACGACGTAGGGAAACATCACGATGAAGTGCGCGACGATTCCCCTGAAGAGATGCCCCGCGCCGGTCAGGAGGTCGAGAAATCCCTGCGGCGCCAGGTAGCGGCCGCTGCTTCTCAGGTGTTTGACGGGGTCCGGCTCGACCTCGCCCCGGACGTGACGGAAGGGGAAGCGATCCGGGTCGCTGCCGGCGGCGGGGTCGTTCAGGAGCGAACTGAGGCAGCCGCCGATGAAGCCGCCGCCCGAGACCGTGGACAGGTAGTCGACGCGCCGCAGGATCCCGGCGGCCGCGAACGCCTGCAGGACGCCGAGGTTGAAGGTCGCCGAGCGGATCCCACCGCCCGAGAGCGCCAGGCCGACCAGCCCCCTGGGGCTCGATGATCCGAGGCGCCTCGCCAGCCGGGCCCTGGCCTCCTCGAGAGCCTTGCCGGCCCGCTGCTCCTCCTCCGCCGCGGCCTTGAGCGTCGGCGCCGGTCGCATGAGGCCGAGAAGCCGTCCGGAGAGCGAGAGCCCCGCCCTGACCTCCTCGCTCCGGCGCCTCGCCTCCTCCCGGGCGTCCTCCGCCTCCAGGGCGGCGCGGGTCTCCTCCTCCAGCCCGCGGATCGGCCCGGCGCCGCTCGTTCGGCGCCTCCGGCCGATCTCGAGGATCTCCTCCGGGAGCAGCTTCGCGAACAGCTCGTCGCGCCCGGCGCCGCCGGTCGCGTCCGCGCCCGTGCCCTCTGCGATCATGCCGCGCCTCTACGGTGTCCTCTTGAACAGCTCGTCCATCTCGAGCTCGAAGCCGAGGTAGACGAGCGCCGTGTCGGATCCCCGGCCGGCGTCGGTGTCGACGTAGAACTCCGCGAACCCTTTCGGATAGGGCTTCCTCGCGCGCAGGCGCCAGGTGAGGTAGCCGTCGACCTTGAGTCGTCCGTCGCGGTGGCTGACGTAGAGGTCGGTGCGTCCCCAGCCGACGTCGAGCCGGCTTCCCTCGAACCTCCCGTCGACGAGCGTCGCCCCGGCGCCGACGAAGTGGTTGTCGACGAAGTCGCCCCCCGACCGCGCCACGGTCAGGAAGCCGCCCTGCGCGCGGACGTAGAACCTCCCCTCCGCATCGCCTCCGGGGTTGATCCGCGCCAGGTCCCACTGCACGCCCAGGTACGCCTCGAGCGATCGGCCGTTACGGATGACGAAGAGGGCGTCGCTTCCCGACAGGCCGCGCGAGACGCACGGCCCGGCGTCCGGCCGATCCTTGCAGTTGATCTCGGTGCTGCGCAGGCCGTGGACCGTCTCGCCGTAGATCCAGAGGGCGCGCGCGTCGCTCCAGCGCTTCAGTCGGTAATCGAAGTCAATGCCGGCCGCCAGCCCCTGCCGGACCTCGTTCGCGTCCTCCGGGTTTTCGAAGCGGCGGACCTCCGAGGCGGAGAAGCTCGAGACCGAGTCGCCGACGTAGAGGTGGGCGTCGAACGCCTCGCGCTCGTCGGCCGCGCGAACGTGCCCGGGCGCCAGGATCACCAGGCCGAGGACGAGGAGGCAGGGAGCCGTCGGGTTGGACGGGAGCGGAGACGCGGCCCGGGCTGGACGGATCATCATTGGGATCGTCGGCTCGCCTCGTCGCGCGCCTGGCCCTCGCCCGGCGGCCTGCTCCTCACATCGCCCGGTAGGCCGCCGCCAGCCGCTCGGCGAAGGCCTCGAACGTGGTCGGCATCGTGTTCCCCTTGTGGCGCCCCTCCAGGGACCGATACTTCCTCGCGTTGATCGCGCGCGACATCTCGACGAACGCCTCGGCCATGCCGCGCGAGAAGCCCATCCCGACGAGCGCCTTCACGAACTCCGCGTCGGGGAACTGGACGTACTTCAGATCCGGCTTGTCGATCTTGGCGCCCAGGATGCGCGTCGCCTCCGCCATCGAGTAGTCGCGGGGACCGAGCACCTCGCGCACCGTGCCGCCCCGGATCCTGTCCCGCAGCAGCTCCTCGGCGGCCGCCGCGCCGATGTCCTGCGTCGCGGTCATCACGAACGGCACGTCCGGCGCGATCGCCCCGCCGTTGATCCCCTGCTGCCTGATGAGACCGAGCGAGCCATAGAAGTTCTCGTAGAAGGAGCCCGGACGCAGGATCAGGAGATCGATGCTGAGATTCTTGAAGCGCTCCTCCAGGTCGTGCAGCCCCACGATCGGGCCGGTCCCCTCCGGCAGCTCGGCGCCGAGGCTGCTCAGGAAGACGACCCGCCGGACCTCCGAACGGCGCAGCGCCTCCGCGATCGACTCACCGAAGCGGTTGTAATACTTCCGCAGATCCGGCTGCGCATGATCGGCCGGTACCATGGCGTAGGCCGCCTCCGCCCCCCGGAAGGCGGAGGCGAGAAAGGCGGGGTCCATGCCGTCGCCCACCGCGGCCTCGGCCCCGCGCTCCAGAAGCGGCCGCAGCTTCTCCCGCGAGCGGCCGATCGCCTTGATCTTCTTCCCCGCGCCGAGCAGCCGCTCGGCGACCGCCTTCCCGGTGTTGCCCGTCGCCCCCATCACCGCGATCATCGTGAAGCCCTCCTCCTATCGCCCCAGCAGGATCAGGGCACCGGCCGCGATGGCGAGGATGGCCATGAGAGTGCCCAGTCCCGAGAAACCGAGATGCAGCAGGGGTATCAGCCCGCTCAGGACGAGCCAGACGCCCAGCAACAGCATTCCGAGATTCCTGGTGAGTTTCATCGACAGGCTCCTTAGGCTCGCCGTCGTCAGCGCTGCGCCCGGCCGTCCACGATCCTCTCGAGCTCCGGGTCGCGGAGATCGAAGTGTCCTGGCTGCTCGCGTCTCTGATCGACCGGAACCCGAATGAGGCGACTCTAGCACCCTGCCTCGATCCGGGGCAAGGGCTGGAACGCAGACGGCGCAGGCGCGCCGATCGGAGATGGCCCTCCCGCGAGCAGGTCGCGGAACGGATCGTGGCGGCGATCTACGGGAAGCGGCCGCATTGCTCGTAGCCGTGGTCGGTCCTCTTCTCGTAGGCGCTCTGCGCCTCTTTGAGATCGCGAAGGGACTCCTGGGCCCGCGCGTCGAGCGCCTTGGTGGCCGCCTCGCAGGTCTCGAACTCGCCGAGGGCGAGGGCGCGGCGCCGGAGCTCCGCGACGCCGTCGAGGTAGATCCGCCGGTGGCCGTTCTCGTGCAGCGCCGCGCATCCGACGTACTCGTCCCATCTCTTCACGAGCGAGCGCGGAGCCTCCGGCCCCGGGCTCCAGCGGGGCAGGATGGTCGTGATCACCGTGCTCGTCTCGAGCGAGCTCACCCGGCAGCGCGACGCGCGCTCCGTCAGGCCGAAGGTGTAGCCGAAATCCCACTTGGTGATCGCGTCCGAGCGGCCGCCATCATCGTTCTCCGGCCCCAGCCGGTCGAGCGCCCAGCGGAGCTCCTGCCCCGACGAGCCGGCGATGGCGTAGTACTGCTTCCGATCCTCGACCTTGTCGAGGGGGGCCTCCTCCTGCGGCGCCGCGCAGGCGCCGAGGAGCAGGCAGGCCGCCGCGATCCACCGCCGGCGACACGCAACCCGCGGCTCCCGTGCCGCGACCGTCAGGCGGCCCCGGTGCCGAGGCCGGGCCCGACGAGCACCTCGTAGTGCGTCACGTGGGGCTCGAGCTCCAGCAGGAAGTTCTTGTCCTCCGGATAGTAGCGCGCCCGCTCGATGTCCGCGCCGGCGAACGCCTCGATCGCTTCGCGCGACCGCCAGAGGGAGATGAAAAGGAAATGCGCTCGATCCTGCTCGACCCGGCGCAGCACGTAGACCCCCAGGTTCCCCGGCGTGGCCTGGCAGCCGGGGACGCCGGTGCGCGCGAGGTACTCGAGGTAGGCGTCGGCCTTCGCCGCCGGCACCGCTCCGTGCCACGCGCGCGCGACGGCCCGCGCGCCGCCGCCGCGGCCCGAGACGACGGCCGCGGCCGCGAAGCAGAGGAACGCCGCATCGAAGATGACGGTGGGCGGAGAAATCCGGTCGATGATCGCCACAGTGATCAGCACCGCCATACCGAGGATGACCGAGCCCGCCACGGAGAACCTCCTCACGCTCATCTCTGGACCTCCGCCACGTCAACCGGTGCGTTCGGGTGATCCTGAACCTCAGCTTGGGCCCTGTGAAGACGAACCCCCCGCCTGGACGATTCGGATCATGGATCCGCCCAAGTGGCGGCCCATTGTAGCCCGGGAGACGCCGGGCGGGTGAGCATACCCGCCGCCGAGTGGCCCGGGCCCGGCGAAAAGATCGACGAGCGTCCATCGTCGTCGCGCATGCCCTCCTGTCGTCCGTCGGATTGACATCCGGACGACCGTCATCTCGCGTCATGACTTGCGTGCCGGCGTGACTCCTGCTAAAGTGCGCGGACAAGAGAGCATCCTTGGAATCTGGTTGCGCGCCTCCCGGGGAATTCGCGGGCGCGGCTGTCGTCTCGCCAACCCGCCGGACCGCTGGTGGCGCGTACGCGACGACAAGGCAGGGACGCCGAGACACTCTCGCTGTGAACAGCTCACCGAAGACCGCACCGAGGAGGAGATCATGAGGCGCCGGCTCGTTCGCTTGACTCTCGCGGCCCTGGCGATCCTGCCATTTTTCATCGCGCGCGCCAGCGCGCACGACGGGCAGGTGTCCCTGGCCTTCGGGACCCTGGAGGTGACCCAGTCGATCCAGACGCTGCCGCAGGTTCCCGGAGATCCCGGCATCGGCCTGTCGGCACACAAGCCGACGGCGGTCCGCGCCTACGTCCAGGCGCAGCGTTACCTCCACATCAGCCTCTTCGGATTCACCTTCCACCTGCCGGTCTTCACGCCGGTCAGTGTCGACGGGACGCTCATCGTGAAGCAGGGGGCCACGACGATCGCCACGCTGACCCCCAGCAATGGGCCGATCTCGGTGGCGCCCTGGTCGACGCCGAACCCCGAGAACGCCAACAGCAGCCTCACCTTCAAGCTCGCCTTCCCGCCGAGCGGCACCGTGTCGTTCGAGCTGCACCTCAGCACGAGCACCCCGAACGTCAACGTGATCAACCCGCCGGTGTTCTCGCGCGACTTCGTCCACAACCGCCGGCTGCGGGTCGAGGGTGTCCGTCTGAAGTATGACAACGACCCGACCCGGGTCGCCGACGCGGGGCTCGTCGCGATGGGGATGAAGTGGTTCCTGAAGAGCGGGCCGCTCGCCCCCTGCAAGCTGCAGTACTGGGTGAACCCGACCGTCATGCAGTGGCCGAACGACATCTCGGTCCTCAGCGACCCGACGCTCCTGACGGCCCTCGCGGCGATGCAGGTGCAGGGTTCGACGACCTACGACAACGTCTACGGCTGGTGGCCGGGGTCGGTGGACGGGAACGGACTGTCGACCGTGCCGTCATGCTTCAGCCCGCACACGGTCGCCGCCTTCGGCAACACCGATCCGGCCCGCTACCAGCGCACCTTCACGCACGAGCTGTACCACGACTACTGCCAGGTGCACCAGTCGATGGCGACCGGGCAGATCGGCGTGACCGGCTTCGACACGGACGTCTGCGCTCCGGTCTCCAACACCAAGTTCGACGTGATGGTCCCGGGCCTTCTGACCGACCAGGCCTGGCAGAGCCCGAGCCGTTACTCCCACTTCTGGAACCTCTGGGCGGATCCCGGGCCGGAGTCGATCTTCGACGCCTGCCACTTCAACTGGTGGCAAGTCATCCCGATCGACACCTTCCTGCCGTACGGGCCGCTCAACCCGAACGAGGTCGAGATCCCGACGATCGACGTCCTCTTCATCAACGGCATCATCAACCCCGAGAAGTTCGGCGTCCTCTGGCCCTCCTGGCGGGTGAAGCGCGCCATCCAGACGACCCAGCCCAGCAAGCAGGGTGAGTTCGCCGTGCAACTCATCGGTGTCAACGGCGAGATCGTCAACGAGCAGCGCTTCGACCCGATCTTCCAGGGAGACGCGGAGGAGCCGACGCCGCAGCCCTACGCCTTCTCGTTCATCATGCCGACGCCGATGGATCCCACGAGGGGCGGGCTGAACCTCACGGAGGTCCGGCTGCTGGACGGCGACGCCGTGATCGGCCGCCAGCCGGTCTCGCTCCTCCTCCCGGCGGTGCAGATCCGGGGACCCCTGCCCGGCCAGATACCGACGCTCGACAAGCCCTTCGATCTCGACTGGAGCGCCCAGGACGACGATAGCCCCGACCTCTATTTCGCCGTGCAGTACAGCCCGGATGGCGGACAGCACTACATCGGGGTCGCCGGCAACATGGAGAACGCCAGCATGCTCATGCTGGATCCGGCCAACCTCCCCGGCACCAAGAACGGCTTCCTCCGCGTCCTGGTCACCGACGGGCTGAACACCAGCGAGGACACGGTCGGCCCGTTCATCGTCCCGCGCAAGGGGCCGCAGGTGGTGATCCTCGGGCCCGAGCAGCCGAGCAGGGACATGCCCGCCGTCGCCGGGGCCGACAAGCCGGTGACCCTCGAAGGGTACGGCATGAGCCCGGACGACGGCGTTCTGCCGGGCGATCAGCTCCAGTGGTCGTCGGACATCCAGGGCGCGCTGGGCACCGGCTACAGCCTGAACGTCCAGCTCCAGCCCGGCACGCACCAGATCACGCTGGCCGGCATCGACCGCCTCGGCGCGCGGGCCACCGCGCAGATCTCGATCATCGTCTTCCCGCCCTCCGTCGACACGGACGGCGACGGGACGCCGGACTTCGCCGACGCCTGCCCGCGCGTCCCGGGGCCGCCGGAGAACGACGGCTGCCCGTACGTGCCGGGCACGCTCCCCCTGGGCGTGAAGATGGTCGTGCGTGACGCCAACGGTACGGAGGGGCAGATCTTCAACAGCTTCTTCGACGTCTTCTTCGAGGTCGAGCTGACCAACCCACGCCCGACCGACGTCATGGTCGAGGCGATGCGGTTCAGCCTGACCGACGCCTCCGGCGCCGTCAACGTCATCGACAAGGCCTCACCGCTGCTGATGAAGGCGCTGGCGACCGCGACCCAGACCTTCGCCTTCATCGACATCTTCGGAGGCAAGGCGCCGCCGGCCGGCACCTTCTCGATCGTCGTCGAGCCGAACGTCGCGCCGACGCAGCCGCTCGGTCGCGCGGGGGGGATCTTCCTGGTCGACCCGAACCTGCGCTTCATCTGCAACGGGACTGCGGCCGGCGAGCCCGGCACGCGCGTCACCGTGCCGATCGTCCTGGATAACGGCGGCGGCGTGGCCGGCTTCCAGGTGGACGTCTCGTACAACCCCTCGATCCTGAGCTTCGTGCAGAGCCGCCTGGGCGCGGACACCCTGGTCGGCTGGACGGTGAACTCGGCGCCCGTCGGACCGGGCGTGGTGCGCGTCCTCGGCGCCAGCAATCCGCCCACCGGACTGGCCGCCGGTCCGCGCGAGGTGGCTCTCCTCGACTTCGACATCGCGACGGCGGCCCCGACGGGCGCGAGCGCGCTGTCCGAGAGCAACTGCGTCCTGAGCGATGACGCCGGCCGATCGATCCCGTGCTCGCCGTGCCGGCAGCCCGGCGTCGTCATCGTGCGCAACGCCAGCAGCTTCGTCTTCCAGCCGATACCTTCGCCGGTGGGGGTGGATCGGTTCGATCCGCTCCCCTTCCCCGCGAAGGTCCAGGCCTTCATGTCGGATGGGAACCCGGCCCTGGGCTACAGCACCCTCGCCTCGATGGAGGTCGGTCCCATCTGCGCCGGGACGCTCCAGCCCGCCACCATGCCCTTCGCGGCCGGAGTGGGTGCGCAGACCTACACGATCAACTGCTGCATCGACCCCCTGCTTCCCGCCAGCGCGACCCCCCTCGCACTACGGGTCTCCGACCCGCCCATCCTGGTGTCGGGGACGAGCGATCCGTTCCAGGGCGTCGCCAAGGGGGACCTCGACGCCAGCGGTCTCGTGAACGTGCTCGACGTCCTCAGGGCGACCCGCGAGGCGCTCCTGCAGCCCGTCCCGATACCACCGCCGGTGACCTTCCAGTTCTGGGCGGGCAACATGCTCGACCAGAGCTGCGCCGTGGACGGGAGCATCAACGTCCTCGACGTCGTGCGCATCAGGAACAAGGCGCTCGGACGACCGCCTCTCTGCCCGTGCACCGGCGTCGTCGGGGCGGCGCCCCTCTTCGCCGCGACGAGCCCGCTTTCGATCAGCGTGGTGAGGGAAGGGGCCAGGAGCTACCTGGTCGAGGTCCGGGGGGCCGTCGACCTGAGCGGCCTGCAGCTCGAGCTGCAGGGCGCCGGGCCGAAGACCCGCGTGGAGACCGCCGGCCTCGCGGCGGCGGGCTGGCAGGTCACGACCGAGGCGGGCCAGGGTTCGACCCTCCGGGTCATCGCACTCGCCAACGGGGCGACCGGTGTCAGCGGTGACGGCGCCGTCCTCCGCATCACCGGCGCCGGCAACCCGAAGCTGACCGCCGCCATCGCCTCCGACTCGCAGGGGCGCGAGGTACCGGTGCGGTAAGCGGCACGCGCGGCCCCTTCACAGAAGAGGGCCCCGGCCCGATCGGGCCGGGGCCCTCGCTGTTTCTCACCGGTACCCGGGAGCCTTCGATCGTCACGCATCCTGCCGCCCCGCGCCCGGGCGAGCTCTCAGAACTTGTTGTTCACGAGGTAGAAGAGCGCCGTGCCGGGCGCGGGAAGCGTCGGCTCGAAGAGCGAGGTCCCCGCGTCGCCGCCGTCGGGCGCGAAGGCGCGCGTGGCGGGGCCGACGAAGGCCGGGGTGTCGCTGCGGCTGACGACGTAGAGGCCGCTCCCGCCCCGCCAGGTGAGGCGCGACGTCCCGGACGCGTCGCCGGCCGTGAGGACGATCGGATCGGTCACCAGCACGTCCCCCGTCTGGCCGATCGAGCAGTCCGGCTCGCAGAAATACGGGAGGAGGCTCGAGGGAGGCTCCGGGAAGCGCCGCGCGAACTGCTGCCCGGGGTGCAGCTCCCCCCGCCAGACGCCGTCGGCGGTGCAGGACCGTGTCCCTGCGTCGCGTATCCCGCTGGTCGTGGTGTGGAAGAGGAAGGATCCGACGTTCTCCCACAGGACCCAGTCCCCCGTCTCGACGACGATGTGGGCCGGGGTGTACAGGAGGCCGTCATCGACGAGCGAGATCCCGAACCGCGGTGCCGCGGCGTCGACACCCGGCTGCACGCAGACGACGCACGGCAGGCCGAGGCCGTTCGTGTCTCCCAGGACGCAGGTCCCGAGCGGCAGCGGGATGCTCTTGATGGGCGATGCCGCCAGGACATCGAACAGGGCGACCACGACCTGCCGGTAGCCGGCGGCGAGCGCGGCCGGCGGGTTGCTATAGGCGATCACGGTCAGGAGGCCGGGACTCCGCGCCTGGCTGTCCGCCGTCCAGCTCCCCGCCGCCAGCGTGTCGGCACCGAGCCTCACCCCCGCCGGGGCCAGCAGGGAAGGGTCGTAGCGCACGTCGACCTGGAGGCCGGCGACCCCACCGCCGTCGTCCAGGACGATCGGCAGTCCGACCCGCGCGCCCGCCGCGCCGCCGGCGAGGGCGATGCAGATCTCGTGCGGTCCCGCGGCCAGCGCCGGGGTCGCGGCCACCGGCACGAGAAGGATCGGCGCCAGCAAGATCGACAACGAAAGACGATGACGCACGCGGGGCTCCCGCTATCCCAGCTGGATTTCGGGCGGCACCTCGGGGTTCATCAATGACGCCCCGCCATCCGCGAAGATCGTCTGTCCCGTGATCCAGCCAGCGTCCTCCTGGCACAACAGGGCGGCCACATTGCCGATGTCGGCCGGGGTCCCCAGCCGCCCCATCGGCGTCCAGCCGCGCGCGTGCCAGTTCCTGATCAGCTCCTGCGCCTCCCGGGGCAGGCTGCCCAGGACGCTGTCCTCCGTCCACCCAGGGCTGATGGCGTTCACCGTGATGCGGCGCCTGGCGAGCGCCACTCCGAAGTAGCGCACCAGCGACTCCATGGCCGCCTTGGCCGACCCCATCCCGACCCAGGGTTTCAGGCTTCCCGTGCGACTGCCGGCGCCATAGGTGATGGCGAGGATCCGACCTCCGTCGGGCATGAGACGGGCCGCCTCCCGGACTCCCACCAGGAACGCCTTGGCCTGGGAGTCGAACGCCATGTCCCACTGTTCCAAGGTGATGTCCATGGGAGCCTGGAAGAACGCCGGCAGCTCGGGCCGCGCGTTGCTCACGAAGATGTCCAGCGTGCCGAACTCGGACTGGACCTTCTTGAACATGCGGCCGATCTCGTCGGGGCGCGAGACGTCCGCCTGGACGACGAAGCCGTCGGAGCCGCGGTCACGGACCTTGGCGAGCGTGTCCTTCGCGACGGCCTCCTTCTCGTAATAGTGGATCGCGACGCCGACGCCCTTCTCCGCCAGCTTCAGGGCGATCCCGCGGCCGATCCCCCGCGAGCTTCCTGTGATCAGAGCGTGCTTCCCCTTGAGCGACATGAGAACCTCCTTGCCATAGCTGCATGCGGCCGTCCGGTGACCGCCGCGTGCTAAGGACGGGACCCCGCCGGGTGACCCCGCGCCCCTCGCCTGCCTGTCTGGCCGGTGGCGGGGTGTGCCATGGTGCGCTCGGGGCGCCATTCCCAGACAAGGTTGCCGTCGAGGAACTCGCGCGCGTGCCGCGATCGCGGAGAGGCGAGCGGCAAGAGCGCGACCTGCGAGCGGTCCGAGGAGCCGCCCGGCTCGGTGATGCTTCCCCGCGGGTCGGCCAGGTCCTCGGTGACCCGCAGGTCCGGCGGGAGGCAGACGTGACCTCCCGGAAGATCCCGCGGCGTGGTGGCGTCCTCGGAGAGGATCGTCGTGAAGCCGACGAGACGAACGCCGGTCATCCACCCCGACATCAAGCTGAAGAGCTCGGTCCCGGCCGGCGGCGACGCGGCGGTGCACGACATGAAGATCACCAGCGGGCGCGACCCATGGCCGCCCTGGGGACGCATGATCTCGGCGATCGCCTGGAGCCGGTCGGTGTAGGAGGAGAGGCTGCTGGTGTGGAGGATGCCGTGGTTCGCGAGGATCTCGAGCTGGCCCGGCAGCCCGTGACACTGGATCGCCAGGGTCGCGATCGGAGCGGCGGCACCACTGCTCCCCGCTCTCGCCCCCGGCGCGCCCGCCAGGGCGCGGAGCTCCGCGACGAGATCGTCAAGGTCGGTGAAGCCGAGGGATCGGTCCCAGCGCATCTCCCCCGACCGCAAGCCGATCGCCGCCTCGACCGAGTTGCCGTCGTCGCAGAAGGGGACCTTGGGGCTCCCGAACCGGTCGCTCTTGTACGCCCAGACGTTCACCGCGCACCTCCCGACTCCATCATAGCGGCAAACTCCCCGGATCTATCGCACTCTGCCGCGGGTCACGGCGCCAACGTGCCTCGGGCGGTGAAGATCTGGACGCTGTTGAAGCGCCCGTCGTTCCAAGCGGGGAAGATCCCCTCGCTCGTCACCGCCAGGTTATTGTAGTCCCCCTCGAAGAAGGCCGCATCGACGTTCGAGCTCTGGGAGGAGACCCTGACGTTCGGCAGGAACGTGCGCCCGTCGGCGGTATTGGTGTAGAAGAGGTCGTAGTCGATCAGCTTCGGGTCGAGCCGCCGGTCCTGCCAGATCAGGCTCAGGAGTCCGTCGGGACCGGTGGCGATCCAGGGCAGGAACTGATCCGCCGAGGTCGCGTCGTCGTTCACCTTCCGGGGCGTGCTCCACGAGCCGCCGCCGTCTTTCGACACCGAGAGCCGGACGTCGGCGTTGTAGCAGGCGGGGATGCCGGACGACGGCTCGGGGACGCAGTGGCCCTGGGCGAAGTCGGCCCAGGCGACGTAGATCGTGCCATCGGGCGCGACGGCGGCCGTGGGGTAGCTGCTGGCGGACACGCCGAACGTGCTGCCCGTGCCGAAGTGCGGGTCGCCGTTGTCGAGCTGGTAGAGCCCGGGAGAAGGAATGTTCGCCGCGACGTCCGCCGGCTGGCTCCAGGTTTTCCCACCATCCTTCGACTTCACGAACTTGATCGAGTCGCGGATGGCGGCCGTGTCGAAGTCGTGATAGACCAGGTAGGCCGTCCCGTCCGGAGCGATCACCGTCAGGCTGTCGAGGACCAGCTGGCTGCTGAAGACGTCCACCAGGCGGCTGACGATGACGGGCGTCGACCAGGTCTTCCCCCCGTCCCGCGAGACCATTGACTTGATCATGAAGTCGCCGGTCGAGGGGCTGAAGAACACGAGATCGGTGAACGTCACGTAGATCGTCCCCCGGAAGCGGCTCTTGGGCTGGGAGTCGACCGTGATCCAGGGCTTGTCGGGGTCCGACTCGCCAAACCCTATCTGCCCGACGACCGGCGTCGAGAACTCCGTGAAACTCCGGCCTCCATCCGTCGACCGCGCCACCCGGATGTCCGTCGTCGTGAGGACCCCGTCCGGCGTGCCGTGGAAGTCCAGGTAACCATAGTAGAACGTGCCGGAGGCGTCGGCGGCGATCGAAGGATCGAAGCAGGCGTCGTAGATCGACGCCAGCGGCACCGTGCCGGCCGGGGCCCAGGTCGTTCCCGCGTCGGCCGTGTAGGCTGCGAAGCACCCTATGCTGCTGTTCTGCGTCAGGTGACCGAAGTATCCGGCGACCAGGTTCTTCGGGTCGCTCGGGTTCGCCCCGATCGCCGGCTCGTGGTGCCATAGAGTGGCCGGCTGGGCAGCGCTCAGATCGATGTTGGGGCCGAACCGCACCGCGCGTGGTCGAAGCGCCTGCGCGCGCAGCGCGCCGATCCCCATGAGGAAGACGAGCGCAAGAGACACCCCTGAGGTCCGGAGTTTGTTCATGTCGGTCCCTCCCTGAGACCTGGTGGACGGACTGATGCGGCGGCGCATCATCGAAGAGAGTTCTTTTGTCCACCCAAATACGGCCAGGATCGCCACCTGTCAACCAGGAAGTCGCGCGGCTGGAGGCCGTGCCCTACGACCCGAGCCTCTCCGTCCATTCCACCTGGTGCGCCCCTTCGAGCCACGCCAGCGCGATGAGCACGAAGGTTCCGTATCAGAGGTGCAGGGCCATGTGGTGTTCCGTGTAGGCGCGGCCCTCGTGGCAGAGGGCCGCCACCTCGGTGCCCCACGTCGTGAAGCCACAGCGCTCGTAGAGGCGCCGCGCGGCGGGCGTCGCCTCGCTCACGGACAGCTGGATCTGCCGGACGCCGTCCAGCGTCCGCGCGTGGGCGATGGCCGCCTCGAGCAGCGCCCGCCCGGCCCCCTCCCCCCGGTGCGCCGGCGCCACGTACATGCCCCAGACGTGGGCCTTGTGGGAGCCCTTCCGCCGGGCGTCGCGAGGACGCAATCCGGCCCGCCCGGGTCATCCGCCCTGATTTTGCATGCGGGCGGCGTCCCTCCTCAGCAGGTTCAGGAGGCCGGTGATCCGATCGCGCAGGTCCTCGTCCTTGACCTCCTTCAGGAGCTTCTCGAGGATCTCGATGGCACCCTTGTAGTCGCGCTGGTTGGCGCGCGCCACGGCCTGGTTGTAGACCGACACCTGGCGATTACGGATCGCCACGGGATCCGCGCCGTCGCCGGTGGTCGTCCCGAAAGGCGGGAATCGCGTCTCCGCCGGCGGCGCGACGTCCGGGGGTTTCCCGCGACCCTCCGCGCCCGCCTGCTGACCTCCGGCCTGCCCGGCACCCGCCTGCCGCGCGGCGGCCGATTCCCGAGGGGCGGCCGGCTGCCCGGTAGCGTGCCGGTCCGCCTCGATCTGGAGGAGGCTTCTGGCCTGCTCGAGGGCCTCGCGATCGCCCATCCGCGCCAGGACGTTCTCGACCAGGTCGCGCGCCCGCGCGTCGTCTCCCGTTCGGGCGTAGAGGATCGCGAGGTTCACGACGACGTCGATGCGCGAGGGCTGCAAGATCCGGGCCGCCTCCAGCAGGGGGATCGCGGCCTTGCCGCCGCCCGCCTGCTGCATGATGGCCCTGGCATACTCGACGTAGGCCTCGGCGAAGCCCGGCCGCATCCGGATCGTTTGTCCGAACATGTCCTCGGCGCGGACCAGGTCGGGCGGGACGTCCCCCTTCCCCTCCGGAGAGGAGGAGGTCGACGCCCGTCGCACCAGGCACTGACCGAGATGAAAGCAGGTCAGGGGATCGTTCGGGTCGAGGCTCGCCGCCTTGTCGTACAGCCCCACCGCGTCGTCGAAGCGCCCCGCGATCTGCGCCAGGTAGGCCAGTCCCGCGTACGCCGCCGGATATCCCGGGGCCAGGCGCTGCGCCTCGTGGAACAGCGTCTCAGCCTCGGCGCCCCGATCCTCGTCGATGTGCGCCAGGAGGTCTCCCAGGCGGAAGAGCGTCTCCTCTCTCTTCATGGGGGCGACCTTGACGGTCTCGTCGAGCCCGAGGTCCGAGAGCTTGTAGACGGTGAACATGAAGCGCGCCTGGCGCACGTAGAGACGCAGCTCGTTCTCGAGGGTCTGGTAGGAGGTCTCGAAGCTGGCCGGGAACGCCGTGTCCGGGGTTTCGCCGCGGCTCAGCGCCTCGAGGAAGCGCAGGAACTGCGGCTTCCGCTCCGGCTTGTCCCACATCAGGTAATGCATCAGCGCCCAGGATTCGGCGTAGAACACGCCGCGGCGCTCCCCCTCGTTGTAGTCCGGCGAGTTGGTCGTGATCGCGAACAGGTCGTGCAGCGGCATCAAGTCGTGTTCGCGGAGGTAGAGGACATGGTCGTCCTGCGTCAGGCCGATCGAGGCGTTCTTGTCGTCCGCCCGGAAGGCGCTGTAGCACTCCGCGAGTCCCTCGTTGAACCACGCCGGTACCTTGTGCAGGTTGTTCTCCAGGAAATGGTGAGTGTATTCGTGGTAGATGACCTCCAGCGGATCGCCCTGCCGCGCGCCGTTCAGGAGGATGTAGTACCCGTCCGGGTGGCCGACGAACAGGCCGCTCAGCTCGACCGGCTTGCCGTTGAAACGCTTCTTGTACGGGGTGAGCGAGGCGTCGTCCTTGAACACATAGATGGAGGTGGTGACGGGCGGATCGACCTTGAACTTCTTGTTGAACCGGGACAGCACGGCGCGGAACCGTTCCAGTCTCTTTCCCAGGTCGAGAGTCCGCCTTTCGGAGGCGTTGCTGTAGAGGGTGAAGTGCGCCGTCTGGACCTGGATCCAGCGGTCCGTCTCGGGCGCCAGCAGAGCGGCGGCGCCGACGGACGCGGCGGCGCCGACGGGCCGCACGAGCGCTCCCAGCAGGACGGCCGCAAGAGCCACGGCGATGCCCGGCATGGCGCGTCGACGCACGCTGTCCTCGCGAGGTGGTGACTGACCCTATTCTACGACGGAGCGGGTCCCGGTGTCGTCACTCGCGGCGGCGTCGGTCCATTCCGGCGCAACGGCCGCCAGAGGCCCCCCTCCGTGAAGCATCCCCATCCCCATTTCATCCAGCGCAGGAGCGCCTGCGCCAGCCACAACGCCCACGCGAGCATGGCCAGCCGGTAGCAGAACAGCGGCACCGACAAGACCCAGGGCCGGGGGAGCGCCTCGCCGGTGCGATCGAGATACCAGCGCAGGTCACGGGAGGATGAGGCGTTGCCGGAGATCTGCATCTCGGGAAGCCCGAGCAGGCCCTGAGTGATCGACCAGAACAGCCCGGCCAGGGCGCACACGGTCAGAGCGGCGAGCAGCAGCTGGAAGAGATCGAACCCGGTGTTGGACGCCGAGGCGCCCTTCTCCCTGCGCCACCCCAGGCCGAACAGCCAGGCGGCGAGGACGACCGAGATCCAGATCGGGGCCTGGGTCAGGCCGAGGCTGAGCAGGAACCAGTGGCGCGCGCGGAGGGGCGTCAGGCGCGAACGACCGAGCCCGAGCGCGACCAGGAGACTCACGATCAGGATTCCCCAGAACAGAACGGCCGGCCCCAGACGCGGTCCACCCAGGAACAGCGTCCAGCGATCCGCGGGCATGGCGATCGAGATGGAGGCGTTCACGCTCCCGGTCCCGAGGCGCACGTCGGGCGCCTTGAAGAGGCCCCGCACGCCGCTGTTCTGCCGCCAGACGAGACGGACCTCCTGCCGCCCCGGGACGATCGGCAGGGTCACGAGACGTCCCTGCTGGCGAATCGGCTGCACCGCGCGGTTGATGGCCACCGACTGCAGCTCGGCGTCCTCGGGAAGGGAGATCGCGTGCTGCGCACCGCGGCTGCTGCGGATCGTGACATCGAGGGTGGCATCGGTGGCGCGCAGACCGGGCGCCAGGGCGAGCGCGCTGCGGTCGATCGTCAGGGTCTGGCCGGGGAGGCCCTCGGGCCGGCCGATGGCCAGGGACACCGTCTCGCCGGGCCACGGCCTCCATTCGCGCACCCGCGCGCCCGGCTGATCGGGAAGGTGGATCACCGGAATCCCCTGCGCCTCGACGTGCCAGATCGGCGAGGCGGCCAGGCGCCAGATCTCGACCCACGCGACCGCCTCCGGGGCGCGCAGCTGGAGGGCGTCCGCCTGCGCCAGGGAGGACGTCCATCCGGCCTGCGAGGCGAGAGGACCGAGACTGACGAGCGCCTTGCCGTCCGTCACGCGCACGTCGGCCGTGGTCACCGACTCGCCGGTGAGCAGCGGCACCTCCAGCAGCACCGCCGAGCCGGTCGGCGTGACGCGCACGACGCGCGTCTCCACCTGCCATTTGAGACCGAGCGTCAGCTCGCGCTCGACGCGAACGAACGGAGGCAGCGCCGTCGGCTCCAGGGTGGAGGCCGGGCCGTGGCTGCGCACGCCCAGCCGCACCAGCTGGAGACTGTCCTCCGCCCGGCCATCTTCGTGCACCCCCTCCACGCGATACCCCTGGGCGCGCGCCGTGACCATGTGCGGCTTGAGCGGCAGCGGGATCTGCACCGTCTCGCGGTCGGGGAGCGGCCCCTCCATCAGCGCCTGATGCCGGCCCGGAGCGACCCGAAGCCAGAGGAGCCCGCCGGCGTCGCGCAGCAGGCCCGGGCTCGCCTCGCCGTCGAGGAGGACGCGCGCGGGCAGCCATTGCTCCGCGCCGCCCGGGAGCGGCACGGCGGTGGCGGCCGCGGCATCGATCTCCACGCGGACGCGCAGGATCGCCGGGACGACCTCCAGCGCCAGGCGCGGGATGGACGCGCAGTCGGGGCGGCACTCCGGGGGCGCCAGGAGCCGCGTGCGCAGCTCGTTCAGCATCTCGGCCGGCGGGATCTCCGCGGCGCGCAGCTGTGGCGTCGCGGCGCCCGAGAGCATCAGGAGGAGCACGACCGCCGGCGCGCGGCGCAGCAGCCGCAGCAGACCCGGGAGTCCCCCGCGCTGCAAAGGTCCTGCGGCGCCCGAAAGGCAGAGGACGAGAAGCGACACGAGAGCGACCCGGAGGAAGGTCAGAAGTCGGTTCATGGCGGGCGGGATGAGCACGAACCGCAGCCCCTGCGCGCTCTTCACGGGCCCGCGCCAGCGAAGCGACACCGTTCTCCAGGTCCAGCCGGGGAGCCCCGGCCCCGTCTGCACCAGCGCCTTGGGATCGGCCGCCTCGAGGAAACTCTTTGCCGCACGCGATCCCGTGAACGCCGAGGAACGCTTCATCGCCTCGCCCTTCGCCTCCTCCGCTTCCGCCCGGGCCTTGGCGCCGACGTAGGCCGACGATCTCAACCTCGAAGTCTCCATCTCATCGAGGCGCCCGCCGACCGCGGCGCCCATCACGCCTCCGACCTCGCCTCCCGCCGCGCCTTCGGCCTCTCCCACGGCCTCGCCTCCGGCGACCCCAGGCCCGACGCCGCCGAACTCGGGGGGCGGTGCCATCGCGCCGATGCCGCCATAGCCCAGGGGGCCGACGGAATTGAACGGTTCCTCCAGCGCCGGGTAGATGGCGGCGCGCACCTGCGTGATCAGAAACGGCACGGTGACGATCAGGAGGGCGACGAGGGCCAGCCCGTAGGCGAACGTCGCGACACGCTGCAGCCGGCCGGCGGGCAGCGCCCGCCGGAGCGACTCGAACGCCAGGACGGCGAGCCAGGTCCAGTGCGGCGCGAACGGCTCGATCCAGCTCAGCACCAGCGTCACGAGCGCGATGGCCCCGAAGCGGCGGCCCCAGAGCTTGCCCACCGACAGGGCGCCGATCAGGACCAGGAACAGATCGAGCAGCGTCCAGGACGAGATCCAGGTGGCGGAGACGTCGTCCACGCCCGCGGCGGTGAACAGGCGCCAGGCCGGCGGGAGAAGCAGCGTCGCCGAGACCTGGGCGAAGTCGTGATCCCAGCCGACCGCGGAGAGCGACGAGGTCCTCTCCTCCACCCGGCTGTCGGCGTCGAGGTTGACCTGCCCCTGACGCAACTCGACGCCGGCCGGGCGGTCGGGGCCGAGACGGGTGATGAACTGGTCGCGTCCGTCGATGGCGACGCGCCCGAGCGCCGCCGGCGGCGGCATCTCCAGCCGCCAGCCCCGGCGCATCGTGCCGGAGATGGCGTCGTGGATCGTGTAGCCGGCGCCGTCGAAGTCCAGCCACAGGGTGCGCGTGAGCGCCAGCCGGTCCGGGTTCGGGTCGGTGTCGCCGCGCTGTCGCTCGACCAGGGTCAGCGTCCTGCCCGGCTGCATCAGGTAGGCCGGGAGACTCTTCCACGCGTCGGGCAGGCTCGTCTGCTGCGGATCGACGGCCGTCGCGCCTTCCACCGTCGCGAGCCGGAGGTCCGGCCGCGCCTCGAAGACCCACACCTCCTGCGCCGGCCATGCGCCGGCGGCCGCGGGGAGCTGGAGCGCCGCGACGGGGCCCTCGTGCCGGGCGGCCAGCTCGATGTCGAAGCGTCCCGCGCGCGCCTGCACGCGGAGCCCGCCGTCGGAATCGAGCCGGGCCGGCAGCGGGCCCGCCAGCGACAGCGCGACGAACCCCGGGGGAAGCGGCCGGCCCAGGACGACCTCGCGGCTCTTCCCCGAGACCTCCAGACCGATGCGCGTCGTCAGGACCTGAGGAATGTCGTCGGTCAGCTTGCGGTTGACGGTGAGATCCAGGCGATCCTCCGCCTGCCCGCCGGTCGGGCTCGTCTGCAGCCACAGGCGCCCCTGCTCGTCACGCCCGGGGAAGGGCACGGTGCGCCCGCGGATCGTCAGGCCGACGAGACCGGTCTCCGTCGGGACCTGCAGGACGGGGGGCAGGGAGGCCCATTCGAAGGCGCCGCCGATGCCGTGCCGGCCGGCCGGAAGGCGGACGCCCGGCGCCCCCTGCCTCGCGTCGACGACGGCGGGGCGCCCGTCCACGCGCACGTCCAGCGGCCAGGTCTTCGCATCGCCGGGCAGCGGCACCCGGGCGTCGTGCTCCAGGATCCACTGCTGCGAGAAGCGGCCGCCGCGGTCGTTGAGCTCGAGCGCGAGGCGCGACGGCCAGGAGCAGCGGCGCTGGTCGGCGTCGCCCTGGAAGAACGGGCAGCGCTCCTCCTCGTGTCCATACAGGACCCACTCGATCCAGGGGCGCAGCGCCTCCGGGGTCTTCTCCCTGGAGAGCGGCTCGGCGATCCCTGGCGTGCGGGCGGCGACGACGATCAGGACGGTGAGCAGGATCCGCTTCATGAGTCCCCCCGGCAGCAAGCCGTTCAGGAAGGTCGGCATTCCGTCCTACGGAACGGGCGGCGGGTTGCAGCTGACGGAGGACAGCACGCCCTTCCTGTCGAATGTGACCTGCGACGTATGGTAGACATCTCCGTGGGCATAGGTGCAGACCCAGCCCTTCCTGCTCCGCTTGACCTTGATGAGGCTCCCCTGGAATTTCCAACGCCTCTCGCCCGGATCGCCCATCGCCAGGATCAAGACGGCGGCCGCTGCCTGCCGTGCCGCTTCCGTCGTGGAGACTTTCCTCAGGCCGGGTCGGTACGCCTCGACGGATGACAGGTCGAGCGGATGCACGACGGCCTTCTCGTCCACGTAGGCGATAAGCGACAACGAATTCTGGAAGGGCGGACGTATGCCTCTCGGGTAGGTCAGGACGTAGTAGAAGCGCCGCCCTTCATACGCCGCCTCCACGGTCCCGTTCCGGAAGCGGGCGGGCCCCTCATCGCACCCGTATCCTGGATGCTCGCGAGCGAGCCATGCCTTGAAGATGTCGAGCTCCTCGGCGGGCGATCCCTGGTCCGCCGCCGTTCCCTGGTCCGCGGCCTGGGCGGCGCAGAGGAGAATCGACACGAGGCAAGACAGGAGCCCTGCCGACCGGGGCATTCCGACTCGACCTTTCAGGTCCCGCTCCAACGGGCCGCGCCCATCAGGCGCATCGACCTCATCCTGTCGAAGGGCTCGCGCCGTCGAGTGGTGACATCACGCCTCGACCGTTCGCCTTGATGCCGAAGGCCAGGTAGGTAATCGAGATGCCCATGAAGACCAGCCAGGAGAACGGAAAGTGGATCTTGGCCGCTTCCAGGATCGTCTTTCCGATGATCACGGGGGTCATCGCCACGATGGCGATGCTGACCAACGCTCCGTAGCCGAGTTCGGCCCTGAGCCCTCGCGCCAGGGGCACGCCTATGGCCGCGAGAATCAACGCCGCGATGATGCGATAAAGGTAGGACCCCGCGAGGGCGAGAGAATAGAGGAAGAGGGCCGCCCACCTCCGAAGCCAGTCGAGCCAGAGACGAGCCATGGTCGAATCGATCTGAAAGGACTCGATCCTCGATAGCTCATAGGTCCTCACCTCGTTCGGTTTGCTGCGAAGGCTCACCTGCTCCTTGCCGAGCAGCGCCCAGGCTCCCGAGCCGGAAAGGGTAGTGACTTGTCCCGTCGTATCGATGATCGCAAGCACCCTTCCGGCGGCCTTGCCCTTGATGTAATAGGGCTGCGGGACGTCGGACGACACGACTCCCTGCCGGATGGTGATCGAAGGGATCTGATCGACGAGATAGGCACCCTCGTCCTTCACAAACGTCCGCACCTGGTCGTGAACCGCGAACGCCATCGGCAACCAGCAGACGACCAGAAGGAGCAGAAGGTAGACGAACGACGCACCCCGCCAGCTTCCGGCGACATCGCGGTAGAGCTCCTCGGAATAGAAGGCCAGAAACGGGGCCTGGAGGATCGAGTGTTTGCGCATCGGATCGTATGGAGCGAAGATCCCCCGGACGCTACTTCCTCGTGACGGTCTGCTCCTTCAGCACCCACTTCGAGAACCAGAAGACGAACCACGCCACGATGACGAAGTCCAGGCCTGCCCCGAGCACCGGGCCGAGCAGGAAGTGCACCGGGCCCAGGTTCAGGGTCGCGGTGCGCCAGGTCCCGCCGGGGATGAAGCAGGTCACGATCGGCATCAGGATGCCGTCCACCAGCGCCGTGACGAGCGCGTTGGCCTTCCCGCCGATGATGACCGCGATTGCCAGGCCGATGACCCCGTACTGCTTCAGGAACGCGAGGAACTCTCTGGGCATGGCTGCCTCCTGTTCGTTGTCTGATTCTATCCCCATCGACCGCTTGATTTTCAGGGAACCGAAGCGCTCGCCACGTGAATATACTAGGTGAAGCATCCAGGGTTCCCTGCAGAGGGTCGAAGTGTCTGCCGAAGACACCCGGCTCGTCACGGATCACAAGCAGTCGCCGGCCCTCAAACCGGTGAGAGGGAGGAAGTCATGTCCGCCTACCGCTCGAAGGTCGCCCACGTCGCAGCGCCCGCGGTCCGGTGGCGCCGCGTCCTGAAGTGCGCGCTCGTCGTCCTGCTCGTCGGCGGCTGCCTGGATCTGATCGGCGATCGGCCGCTCGCCGGCTCCGGCTCGGTGACCGCGGGGACGCCAGCCGGCGGCGCGAAGACCGGCCGGCTCATCCGGCTGCGGGGTTACGAGTTCGATCCGCTCGCGGGACTCCCCTCCCTTCCGGAGGGGCTGCGGTACGAGCGTCCCGCGTGGGACGAAAAGGCCTACTACGTGGTGCAGCTCAACGATCGGATCATGCCGGCGATGCGGCGCGACCTCGAAGACGCGGGCGCGGTCGTCCTGCACTACGTCCACGAGAACGCCTTCATCGTTCGCGCCGACGGGGCCGCGATCGATCGCGCCCAAAGGCTGTCGTCCGTCCGCTGGGTGGGGCTGTACGAGCCGGCTTACAAGCTCAGCGCCAGGCTCGCCAAGGGATATGACGCCGTCATGAACCGGCAGCTCGCGGAGGCCCGGCGGCTCGGGGCCGGAGGGTCGCAGGCGCCGATCGATACCTCGTCCCGCATCGTGGTGCAGATCCTCACCATGGAGAGCAATCGCGCCGCCGAGATCGCCCGCACCGCAGGGACCGCGGGAGGAAGAGGGATCCAGATCTCGGAACAGGGATCCGGCCTGGTGCGCGCCGACGTCCCCCGCGCGGCCCTCGAGCGGCTGGCGCGCGAGCCCGGCGTCCTGTGGATCGAGCGGGAGTTCCCGGCCGAGGTCGACAACGACATCGCGCGCTGGACGATCCAGAGCTATGACTCCACCACCCTGGCGGCACCGGTCCACCAGCATGGCGTGACCGGCGCCGGCCAGACGGTCACGGTCACCGACTCGGGCCTCGACTACGACCACAATGCCTTCCGTGACTCCAACTATGCGACCCCCAACCAGAACCACCGGAAGGTCACCGCCTACTACACGCCCGCCGGGGCGACCGGCGACTCCAGCGACAATGGCGTCACGCAGCACGGCACGCATGTCTGTGGATCCGTGGCCGGAGACGCCGGCGTTTTGGGTCAGTACGATGGGGACGGAGTCGACTCCGGCAACCCCGACCAGGAAAAGCTCGAAATCCATGACGGGCAGGCCTTCGGGGCCAAGATCCAGATGCAGGACATCTCGAACGACCCGGAGGGACGCAAGGTCTTCCCGTCGGGCGATCTGAGCAACCACTTTTCGGCGGCCGTGACCAACGGCTCGTGGATCGACACGAACAGCTGGGGCACGACCTTCGACCCGGGGGATTACACGCCGGCGGCGGCGACGACCGACTCGTTCATCTGGAACAACCCCACGTTCAACGTCCTCTTTTCAGCCGGCAACAACGGACCGGGAGCCGGCAGCATCAGCATCTACGCCGTCGCGAAGAACCTGATCGCGGTGGGAGCCGCCGCGAACGGCGTCAACGCTGAGAGACTCGCCTTCACGAACCGTTACTTCAGCAGCCGGGGACCAACCCTCGACCAGCGCCTCAAGCCCGACCTCATGGCCCCCGGGGAGTCGCTGTGGTCGGCGCGCGGCTGCGATGGGAACATTCCCGGAGTATTTCCTACACAGCCTGTCTGCCAGCCGGCCGATCTGAACACCTACAAGACCCTGAGCGGCACCAGCATGGCCGCCCCGACCACCGCCGGCGCGGTGGCCCTCGTGCGCCAGTACTACATGGGAGGCTGGTATCCGACGGGCGATCCCGCGACGGGGAACCCCTTCACGCCATCGGCGGCGCTCATCAAGGCAACCCTGATCAACGGGGCGGTCGAGATGAGAGACTCCTCGGGCTACGCCAACGGCGAGCTGCGGTACCCGAACAACAACCAGGGCTGGGGCCGGATTCTGCTGCACAACACGCTCTATTTCCCGGGCGACGCCCGGCACCTCGTGATCGACGACAACCCCGGGATCACCGCGCAGCAGACGAACACCTACCAGTTCAACGTCGGAAGCAAGTTCGAGCCTTTCCGGATCACGCTCGTCTGGTCCGACCAGGCTCGCACCGCTCCCACCGCTCCGGACCTGGTCAACGACCTCGACCTCGTCGTGACCGCCCCGAGTGGAACGGTCTACCGCGGCAACGCCTACGCCGGCTTCAACCCCGGCCAGTCGACGCCGAATGCCGATGTGTCCTTGGCCGATCACCTGAACAACATCGAGAGCGTCCTCGTCCTCCCCAACGTCCAACCGGGCACCTGGACGATCCAGGTCACCGGATACAACGTGCCGATGGGGGACGCACAGGGGCGCCAGCCGTACGCTCTGGTCATGACGGCGCGCAGCTCCGCGAGGCTGGGCTTCGTGGAGCTGGACCACAGCAGGTATCTCTCCGGCCAGTACGTGAACGTGCTGGTCGCGGACACCGACCTCAACCAGAATCCGAGCGTGGCGGAGTCCGTGACCGCGCAGATGTCCTCGGACACCGAGACGGCTCCCGAGACCATCACGCTCGTGGAGGCCGGGACCAACTCCGGCGTCTTCACGGGGACCATCCAGCTCCAGAAGAGTCTCACCCCGGTCGCCGGGGACGGACGCCTGCAGGTCCAGAATCGGGACCGGATCATCGCCAGCTACTTCGACGCCAATGACGGCGCCGGAGGGAGCGGCACGCGGCAGGCGATCGCGGTCGTGGACGAAGACCCGCCCGTCATCTCGGGCGTGTCGGTCACCGAGCTGAGGCCGACCCGGGCGATCATCGCCTGGGCCACCGACGAGCCGGCCGACTCCACCATCACGTTCGGCGCCTCCTTCCCCCTGTCAAGCACGGTTTCCAGGAGCCTGTTCGAGAGGAGCCATTCGATCGAGCTCCGCGGTCTGCTGCCCGGCGTCACGTACTTCTATCAGGTGCAGTCGGCGGACGACCTGGGGAACGGCGGGTTCGACAATAACCATTACGCCTACTACAAGTTCACCACCCCGGCCGTGCCGGCCAACCCTCCGCAGGAGACGGAGTGGCCGACCTACCAGAACAACGGCGCGCGCCGCGGCGGATCTCCCTCCATGATCCTTCCGCCCCTGACGCAGCAATGGAGCACCGCGAGCAACACCAACTTGGTCCGCGACGCCTCGCCGGTCGTCTCCGGCGGGATCGTCTACACGTCGGTGAACGGATACGTCAGGGCGCAGAACGCCGGGACGGGCGCGCTCGTCTGGGAGCGGCAGCTCGGGGATCCCAACGTGGGTGCCACCACGCCGGCCATATCCGGGGGGGTCGTGTACGTCCCGCTCGTGACGACGGTGAACGATCCCACACCGGCTCAGAAGGGCTTCCTCTATGCCCTGAACGCTTCGACCGGAGCTACGATCTGGACCTACACCCTCGCGTCGGAAACGAGCGGGCTCAATACCCAGTTCCACATCGCCGTCGACGGCGGCCGGATCTTCACGCTCAACTCCGGCACGAACCTTGTGATAGCCGTGAACGCGGCCGACGGCACGCAGGCCTGGACCGGCTACCTGGGCCAGCGATTCGCATCGCTGGGGGCGGCCGTGGGCGGCGGCAAGGTCTTCGTCCCGTACGAGTCCTTCTCAAGCGCCGGACTGGTTGCCCTCGACGAGGCGACCGGCGGCCAGCTGTGGTTTGTGGGCCTGGGTACCCAGTCCCCCGGACACGTGCCGCTCTTCGCCGAGGGCACGGTCTACATCGGCACCGGCTCGGGGAACACCTCGACACCTGGCACGATGTTCGCCCTCAACGCCTCGGACGGCACGACCCGGTGGCAGGCGCCCGACTTCGACCAGATCTACCACTCCACGCCCGCCTATGACGGAGCGACGATCTACTTCGTGAGCGCCGAGATGATCGGCAGCGGAAAGATCGGGTACGCGGCGCTCGATGCCTCCACCGGCAAGGCGCTCTGGTTCACGGCCTTGCCTCCCCTGTACGCCGGCTCCTCCGGCTCGCTGGCGTACGCCGACGGCTTCGTCTACGGCGTGACGGACGACGGGACACTCAGGGCCCTCGACGTCACCACGGGCGCGGTCGTGGACACCCACGCCCTGGGCGCACCGACCCAGTCGGCCCATCTGGCGGTCGCCGGCCGGTTCATCTACGTCGAGGACACGTATGGGACACTGTACGCCTTCCTCGCGCAAGCCGATCTGGACGCCGACAACGACGGCGATCCTGACTCGACCGACTGCGCGCCGCTGAACCCGGCGGCGCATTTCGGCGCCCAAGAGCTGTGCAACGGCATCGACGACAACTGCATGAACGGCATCGACGAAGGGTTCGGCCAGACGACCTGCGGAACGGGCGCCTGCCAGCGCACGGTCAACAACTGCCAGAACGGCCAGTTCCAGACCTGCGTCCCCGGCACGCCCGGCGTCGAGTCGATCTCGTCTCCGGAGACCTGCTTCGACGGCATCGACAACAACTGCAACGGGATCCAGGACCTGGACTGCTCCGTCAACATCGTCCCCGGCAGCCAGATCCTGGGAGGCGGAGCGACCATCACCTACGGGGCCGACATCTATCTCTACGGAGGATCTGACAACAACAGCTACGAGACCATTCTGGAGGGTGGGAGCGGCAGCAACCGGACCCTCACCGTCGTCTGGAACTTCTCCACGGCCAGCGTCCCGTCCGGCATTCCGGTCGAGCTCAACGTCGAGGGAACCCGGAACACCGCCAACGACACCTTCCCCTTCTACGTCGTCACAAAGCCCGCGGGCGGCACCTGCGCGCTGAACGAGTCCTGGCCCACCTCGGCCCTGCTGACGCTCGTCAAGACGTCCGACGACGACCGTCCGCAGCTCGGGGACCTCGCGGCCTCGCCCCAGACCTACTGCGTCAAGGTCACCGACAGCCTCCCGACCAAGGACAGCCAGCCCGACACTCTCTACCTCGATCGGGTCTTCGTCTTCCCCGCCCCGGTCGCGATCGGAGAGTCGACCCAGATCGGCACGCTCATCGCCCCGACGAACTACAGGAACACGGATCGCTCCGACGACTCGCGCGAGGCGCTGCAGGAAGCTCTCGTCGGAGGAGTCTCGCGGCTGGTGCACACCTGGAGATTCGACAACGTCCCGCCCGGAGCCAACCGCAAGCTGCACATCGAAGGGAACCGCACGGCCGCAGGCGACCGGGACGACTTCCAGTTCTACATCTCGACCTCGACCCAGAACCCGCCCCCGGACAGCAGCTTCACGGCGATCAGCGGGGCGATCATCAAAGCGACGTCCGATACGACGGGTGGGACCGATTACAGCTTCACCTTCTCCTCTCCGTTCTACAGCACGGTGTGGGTCAGAGTGCAGGACACCAAGACGACCTCGGGAAGTCAGCTCGACACTCTCTACGTCGACCACATCGCGATCAAGACGGTGCCGTGACGGAGCGCCGGAGACTCCGGAGTTCGTTTACCGGGGGGATACCAGGGCATCTACCGGAGGTCCTTTAGCATCTTGATGCGTTGCGCGGTCAGCCATGCCTTCCAGTTGTCCGCCTCGACCCCAGGATACTTCTGCTGCCCGAAGGCCACCCAGGCGTCTCTGTATTTCAGCCAGGCCCGCTGTGTCTTCTTGATCCCCTCCCTGGTGACGGTGCCCGAGGAGAAGTCACTCTTCGTCTGGATCTTCATGTAGATCGCGTTGAGCTCGCCATCGGCCGCCGCCGCCTGTTGCGCGGAGAACCGCGGCGGCTTCCCGTGCTCGCATTCTTCCACCGCCGACAGGAAGGCCTTGCGAAGGGAGGACTCCTCTTCGATCTGGAGGGCGGCGCGCGCGGTGCCGCTCAAATCCACCTCGTTCTCCAGGCGGGACCGGACGAAGGCCTGAAGCGTCCCCTCGAGTGTCTCGAAGGCCTTCTTGTCCTTCACGGTCCACGCAGCGGTCAGTTTCGCCAGCCGGCCTTCCCGCGCGGAGCTCGTGAATCGTTCCCGCAGGGCCTCGCAGTGCCCCTCCATGAACCCGCTGGTGATGTCGTCGCAGAGGCTGAAATCATCACCCTGCCACTTCTCCCGTTTGAGCCTGGCCAGGTGAGCGACGCGCCCTTCGACCTCGGCCGGCGCGCCTTCGATGCCGCAGGCGAGTTTTATGGCGAGGTCCAGGTTCCGCCGGGCACCCTTGCCGTTGGCGTAGATCATCATGAGGATCGAGGACCCGCCGAACACCTCGTCATCGCCTCGGTCCATCTCAAGGTAGGCGCACTGCCTGGCCTTGGCCGGATCGGCGGGCTTGTCGAAGCCGAAATAGAGATCCATGGAGGAGCAGCTCTCGAGCCCCTTCGTCGCTTCGGGGAGCGGCCGGTCCCCCGGAGGGAACGGCGTGTTCCTCGCTGCCTCGCACACCTGCTTCCAGTCCTCCGCGCGGGCGAGCGCGGCATCGAAAAAGAAGGAGGCGCAGAAGAGGAAGGACGCGCAGAAGAAGATCATGGCCTCGTTGCGGATCTTCGTTCTCTTCGAGATCACCGGGTATCGTCCTGGATCGTCCCTTACCTTCGGGTTCGTACTTGCCGCCAGACTAGCACGGGCCTAGGATGATCCGGCAGCGTTTCTGGAGAAAGCGAAAGGAGACGAACATGAAGATCGGAGTCCTCGGATCCGGAGACGTTGCGAAGTCGCTCGGCGGCGGTTTCCTGAAGCATGGTCACGAGGTGATCATCGGCACGCGCACGCCGGCCAAGCTGGCCGACTGGGCGGCGAAGAATCCGAAGGGGCGCACCGGCGGCTTCCCCCACGCGGCGGAGTTCGGCGAGGTCGTCGTCCTGGCGGTCAAGGGCACGGCGGCGGCGGACGCCCTGCGCGCCGCCGGCGCGGCGAATCTGGTAGGCAAGTGCGTCATCGACGCGACGAACCCGATCGCAGACGCGCCGCCCACGAACGGCGTCCTGAAGTACTTCACCAGCCTCGAGGAATCCCTCATGGAGCGCCTGCAGCGCGAGTTCAAGAACGCGCGCTTCGTGAAGGCGTTCAACTCGGTCGGCAACGCGTGCATGGTGGACCCGCAGTTCAAGGGCGGGAAGCCGACGATGTTCATCTGCGGCAACGACGACGCGGCCAAGAAGACCGTGACCGGAATCCTCGAGCAGTTCGGCTGGGAGACGGCCGACATGGGCAAGGCCGAAGCGGCCCGCGCGATCGAGCCGCTCTGCATGCTCTGGTGCATCCCCGGCTTCCTGCGCAACGACTGGAAGCACGCCTTCAAGCTGCTGACCTGAGACGGAAGGCGGCGCCTGACGGCCCCGCGGCGAGCCGGGAGCCAGACAGTCCGTATCAATCCGGGCCCCTGCCCGGTTGCCGGAGGAGCGTGCCCGGCCTGCCGGTGACGTCACTCCGGCGTCGTGAACGATGCGGCGGACGCCCGGCCTATCCGGAAGCCCAGAGTGCATTCATGGGCATGGCCCACAGGTTCGTACCGAACGGCAGGGTTTCAACACCTGTGTACAGCACGATGCCGCGATGGAACTTCTTTCCGGCCGCCTCGCTGAGCGCCTTGAGCCCGCGGAAGTCCCCGCTGCCGACGGTGGAGGCAGCCTTGACCTCAACGCCGACGATCCGGCCGTCGCCGGCCTCGAGAACGATGTCGACCTCCTGGCCGGCGTGGGTGCGAAAGTGGAACAAGCCCGGGCGCGCGCGGCTCCAAGAAGCCTGCTTCGTCAGCTCCATCACGACGAAGCTCTCCAGCAGTGTCCCGGCGGGCTCTGCCTCGTGCACCAAGCGCTTGGACGTCCATCCGGCAAGGTGCGCCAGGAGGCCGCTGTCCACGAGGACGAGCCGCGGGGTCTTGACGATCCTTTTCGAGCGGTTGCTCGCCCAGGCGGGCACCGTCCGCACGAGGAACGTCGTCTCCAGCAGGGTCATGTACCGCTTCAGCGTGCTCTGGGGCAGACCGCCGACCCGGGAGAGCTCGGCGTGATTCACCGGAGAGGGCGACCGCACGGCGAGCAGAGATAAGAGACGCGGAAGCGCCGTGAGGCCCTCGATGCTGGCGAGATCCCTCACATCCCGTTGCAGGATCGTCGTGAGATACGACTCGAACCAGGCGCGCCGTCTGGACGGGTCCCGGCGGCTCACGACCTCGGGGAATCCGCCGCGCAGAGCCCGGTGCAGCAGCTCGGTACGCCCCTCGCCACGCACCCGGGGCATTGCCCTGGCAGCCGAGAACACCACGTCGACGAAATCCTCGGCTCTGCCCTCGATCTCTCCCTGGGACAGCGGCCAGAGCGTGAGAATCTCCACGCGCCCGACCAGGGACTCGGCCACACGCGGGAGGAGCAGGACGTTCGCCGATCCCGTCAGCAGGTAACGCCCCGGCGCGCGCCGCCGATCCACGTCGAGCTTGATGGCCCGGAACAGGTCGGGAACGCGCTGTACCTCGTCGAGCACGACGGGGCCCTCGAGCCCCGCGAGGAATCCCGTCGGATCGGTATGGGCCGAGGCGAGGGTCGAGGCGTCATCGAAGGTCAGGTAGCGCGCCGGGTGCCCTGCCTCGATGAGGCTGCGGCAGAGCGTGCTCTTCCCGGTCTGGCGCGCCCCGATCAAGAAGGATACGGGCGTGTCGGCAAGAGCGGCCCGCAGGAGCGGGGTGACGTGTCGTGACAGCATGTCCGTGCCCCGTTGCCGGATTTCCTCAGAACGAGATTTTAGCCGGTATTCGGTTGATAATCAACCAGCATTTGGTTGATTATCAACCAGACGCCAGGCTCACTTCTTGATGGTCGTTTTCAGTTGCAGATTCCTGATCAGCCGGTGCAGGTGATTCGGGTGCACCCCGAGAAGTTTCGCGGCCTTGGTGTAGCTGCCGCCGGACTCCTTGAGGGCATGCAAGGCGACGCGCTTCTTCGCTTCCCGGATCGCCTGATGGTAAGGCGCCCTCGAGGCCGCCTCGGGCAGATCCGCCTCCAGCAGATTCTCGGGGAGATCCTCGGGGCGGACGAGGTCGCCGGAGCCCAGGACGACGGCGCGCTCGATGGCGTTCTCGAGCTCGCGTACGTTACCCGGCCAGTCGTGATTCACGAGACAGGCGCGCGCCTCGGGTGACAGGCCGACGAAGCGGCGGTTGAACCGGCTGCCGTACTTGGCGATGAAGTGACTCGCCAGGAGCGGGATGTCCTCACGGCGATCCCGGAGCGGCGGCATCTTCAAGGAAACCACGTTGAGCCGGTAGTAGAGGTCCTGACGGAACGTCTCCTGCCTCATGGCCTCCTCGAGGTTCCGATTGGTCGCCGCGATCAGGCGGATGTCCACCTTGAGCGGGCGCGTGCCCCCGACCCGCTCGAACTCGCGCTCCTGGAGGACGCGCAGGAGCTTGACCTGGAGCGCCGGGGCGATCTCCCCGATCTCGTCGAGGAACACCGTGCCACCGTCCGCGACCTCGAACCTCCCCTTCTTCTGGGCGATGGCGCCCGTGAAGGCACCCTTCTCATGGCCGAAGAGCTCGCTCTCGAGCAGGGTTTCGCTCAGCGCCCCGCAGCTGATCGCCATGAACGGCTTTCCGGCCCGCGGACTGTTGGCGTGGAGGGCCCGGGCAACCAGCTCCTTGCCCGTCCCCGTCTCGCCGAGGATCAAGACGGTCGCATCGGTCGCGGCGACCCGGGCGATTGAGTTTTGCACCTGCCGCATCTGGAGGCTCTCCCCCACCATGCTCTCGGCGATGTTGATCTCCGCCTGGAGACGCCGGGTCTCGCTCTCCAGCCTCTGCACGTGCCGCGCATTCTCGAGAGCGACCGCGGCGAGACCGGCCACCGCCGTGACGAGCTGCAGATGGTCGTCATCGAAGCGGATTGCGGGATCCCAGGTGTCCATGTAGAGAACTCCCGCAACGCGGTCGAAGGCCGCGAGCGGTGCGCACAGCACGGCGCGGACCTTCGGGTCCGTCGTTCGTGCCGCCCCGCCCGCCGTCCGGCGCTCCACAAGATCGTTGCTCAGGATCGCCGCCCGTCCCTTCAGAGCCTGCAGTGCGATTTCGCGGCCGATCTCCGCCGGTCCCGGCGTTCCCGGTCTGTCCATCGCGAAGACCGGTCCGAACTCGTCCGCGGTATCGCCGAGAAGAAGGCAGGCGGCGTGGTCCGCCGGGACGGCCTCCAGGGCCAGCTCGAGCAGGCGCTCCTGGATCACCTTGGGGTCTCGGAGCGAGTGGATCGTGGTGCTGACTCTCAGGAGGACGTTCAGGTCCCGGGCGAGTCGCGCGCTCGGAGGAATCGCTGCCGTCACCTTCTCCGGCTGCAGGTAGAGCGCGTCCTTGAGGCGGAGGTGGCTCGCGGTCCTGGCAACCAGATGCTTCTCCTCCATCGGGGCGAGACGCGTGTCGGGCGCCACCCTGGCGGCGCCCGCGACGAACAGAAAGAGGGAGTCGCTGACCGCGATCCGATCGCCGTGCTTGAGGACCCTCGCCTTGACTGGGACACCGTTGACGAACGTCCCGTGCGAGCTGTCCAGATCGGTGATCGTGCACTCCTCCCCGTGCCGGGTCATCCGGCAGTGGCGGCGCGAGACCCACGTGCTGGGGATGCAGAGGCGGTTGGACGGGTGGCGGCCAATCGAAATCACGTCTTCGACGAGATCGAATGTCGTCCCTGTCAGGGGCCCGGCAATGGCCAGGAGTGCTGGGTTCATCGCGGCTCGGCGGTGATTCCGGCGTGTCCGGGGTCGCTTGACGTGCCCAAGACTATGCCACGACCGGTCGACGGATCGCAATGGACCCTCACCTTGGCGGAAGAGACGTGTGGATGGCCGTCGGCGCGAAAGGTTTGTCAGGGGCAGATGGCGGTGATCAGCGGCACCCCGCTCGTTCTCGGCTCAAGCTGCGTTCCGCACGCCGCCCCGCTTACGGATCCTGACGGCAGGCCGCCGGCGCGGATAGTCCCCCGGTAGGTGTTGTAGGTCAGAGGCCCAAGGGCCGGACCCCACTCCAGCGCCTTGAGACATCCCGCCGACTTCGACCCGGTCACTTGCTTACCCTGACGCGCTGGAAGAAGACACTGTCGGGGTCCGTTCCATGCGGCTGGGCCCATACGGACAGGAGGTCGCCACCGTCTGCAGTCGTTCCCTGGTAGTCGCCCACGAAGAGCCGCGTGATGTTGACCACCGCCTTCTCGATATCGAACGAGGCGCTCGTCAGGCGGTTCTCGTCCCTCCAGTTGGCGGGGTCGGCGCAGTTCGTGTTCGGATGACAGTGGACCAGCCAGTAGTCGGTCAGGAGCCCGGGGCTCGGGTCATTGAAGCGGAAGTCGTAGTAGGCGAAACCGATCGTGCCGTCCGGGGCCACGTGCACCGCGGATCCGAACGCCTGCTGATTGCCGGGCGCGATGTTCGTGGGCGTCTTGTTGATCTTGATGGGCGCCGACCAGGTGAAGCCTCCGTCCTTGGACATCGAGAAGGCAATGCTATTGTTCTGGAAATTGCTGAAGCGTCCATCCGTCCACGCGACGTAGAGATTGCCGTTTCCCGGGTCGACCGCGACATCAAAGAGGTCAGGCGGATTTTGAATCACCTGGCCGCTTTCCGGGTCGATCACGCACGGGTTAGGGTACGTCTGTGGGGGACAGACCGCCACCTCCGCTATCGGGATCGGCGCGGGCGCCGGCAGCCAGGTCACACCCCTGTCCTGCGACCGGATGGCGGAAAGGATGTACTTGTAGTGCGCGAGGCCGTTTTGGACGGTGGTCTGGATGAGCTCGGTGAAGAAGTCAACCAGAGTCCCGTCCGGCAGCACGACGATCTGATGGTAATGCGTGAGGTTATTGGCTCCCGGATCGAAGATGGCCCGGGGTGGATCCCAGGTCTGGCCGCCATCGACCGTGCGGGAGAACATCGCCAGCCCGGTATTGGGCCCGCCAGGGACGAAATGGAACCTGGTCCAGACGACATAGACCATCTTGGGATCCGCCGGGTCGGCCGTGGTCGAGTCTTTGTCAGGGAAGTTGGTTGTACCGGTATCGTCTTCCAGGGTCGTCACAGGGCCCCAGTTCAGACCTGCATCCGTGGACTTGCTGACCAGGAGCGTCATGGGGTCGTTCGCCACGCCGAGTCCCAGGGCGGTGTGGTAGAGGTCGCCGTTGGGGGCGAAGGTGAGCCAGGAATCGGCGCTGCGGGCAGCGCTGCCCCGGGAGCACAGCGTGATGCCCGGGATCACCACATCTTGCCAGCTCTTTCCGCCATCGAAGCTGACGCCCGCGACCTCGCCCCGGGACCCATTACTCGGGCCCGTCCAGAAGTCCTGACTCCAGACAGCTACGAGGTTGGACGTGTTCTTCGGGTTCACAGCCAGCCTGGGCTCCACCTCGCTGTTGGTGATGGGGGTCCCAGGCTGACTGGCTGGATTGTCGGCGGTGCAGTTGATGAACGGGCTGCGGCCGGAGACCTTGACGGGACTGCCCAACTTGAAGGTATCCGTCCAGCCCGTCACCGCGGCAGCCGCGCCAGCGATGATGAGCAACATTGCGAACAGGATGAGCGAGTGCTTCCTTCGTCGCGCGCAGACGGTCATGGCCATGCCTCCTTACCTCCTTGGTGCTGAACCTCGGAATCTTGAACGTCTCGAGCTGCGTTGGACGACAGCAATCCGTGTGCCACCAGGGCGACATCGTTGCGCGTTGTGAAAGGACGCGTGGAAACTCCCAACCTGGCAGCCATATAGGTTTTGAGCTGGGCTGATCGACCGAGAGCGCCCGCGCTCAGCGGGTGGAATGGATCTCATCCAAACGGTTAGTAGGTCTAGCAGTTCGGTTTGGTCACGGGCGTGCGGTAGGCGACCGGAGGGCGATGGTCACGAGACCGGTAGTCCGGCCCGTCGAAGCAGATCCGCGAACCTTGGGTCCGAGCGCAAGGGATCGAATTCGGGGGAACACTTCAAGTCGGTCAGCCATTCATCCCGCTTCTGATAGGCCTCGTCCAGATGTGCGAAAGCCTGATCCCTGTTCCCGAGCGCCGCGTAAATCAGGGCGGTCCCGACCGGCGAGATGAACTTCTTTTTCCGCCGGGTAAGCTCCTCGAGATTCTCGAGAATCTTCAGGGCCTCCCCCCGCTTGCCCGCCGCGGCGTAGATTCTCCCAAGCACTGCAACGTACTCAGGGTCTGCTCCGGAGAGCTCGATCGCCTTCTGCGCTTCGGCGATGGCGTCTTTGAACATGCCCTTCTCCGCGTAGGTGTTCGCCAGCCCCATATGCGCGCGCTCCGCATTCGGGTCGATCTGGAGTGACCACTTGTACTGCTCGACCGAACGGTCATACTGCCGCGAAAGCCAGTAGACATAAGCCAAGTTAATGTTCGCAGCCAGCGAGATCGGATCGAGCATCAGCGAGCGCTTCTGCTCCTCGAGGCCCTCTTCGGGTCGCCCCATCGTATAGAGCCAGTAGGAATACTCATTATGTGCCGGTCTCAGATTGGGGTTTAGCTCCAGGGCCCGTCGGAGCTCTCTCTCGGCCCCGGACCAGTCCCACTCGAGGTCGTACAGAATCGTGGCCAGGGCGAGGTGAGCTCCCGCGAAGTTATTATCGATCTCCAGGGCCCTCAACACCGCCGCCTTGGCTTTCGGATGAGCCTCCGCTGCCGTCAGAATCTCATACCTCACGAGGTCGTCGTAGGTTCTGGCCAACCCTGAATAAGCGGGCGCGAAATTGGGGTCCTCCGCGATCGCCTGCTCGAAATAGCGGAGGGCAGACTTCGCTCCTTCGGCACTTACCTTATTAAAGAAGAAGGTGGCCTTGAGGTAGGCCTCGTGGGCTTCGGGCTTCACGAGAGGGGGAGACGTGAGGCGCGCCCGCTCCTGTGGCCTCAGATTGGCCTGGATCGCCTGGGCAATGGCCTGCGCCACCTCGCCCTCCAAGGCCAGGGCATCCCTTTGGTCCCGCTCGTACACCTTGGCCCAGAGATGGCGGTCCGTTGTCGCCTCAATTAACTGCGCCGTGATCCGTATCCGCTGCCCGGAGCGCTTCACCGTCCCCTCCACCACGGCCTGGACATTCAGCTCGCGCGCGATCTCCGGCAGCGGCTTGCGCGTTCCCTTGTAGTGCATCGCCGATGTCCGCGAGATCACCTGCAGCGTCCTGATCTGGGCCAGGTCGGTGGTCAGCTCGTCCGTCATCCCGTCGGCGAAGTACTCCTGCTCCGGGTCGCCGGAGAGATTCTCCAGCGGCAGCACGGCCACCGACTCAATCTGCCCTGAATGTATTAGACGCAGCATCGGCTCCCACGGGCCGCCCACGTTGAACGCCACGAGCATCCCAAGAACAACGAGCAGCACACCGCCGGCGAGGGCCGAGGACGGCTTACCAAGGGGCCAGCGCCACCGGCGAGGAGCCAGCGGCGGCAGTGCCGCCCCCAGCCGCTCCAGGTCCACTTGCAGCTCCCGCGCTGTCTGGTACCGCCGCTCCGGTGCCTTGTCCATGGCTTTCACGACGATGCTCTCCAGGGCCGCGGAGATCCGGGGATTGAGCGCGCCTGGGTTCGGTGGCGTCTGGTTGAGGATCGCCTCGATCAGCCGCGGGGGACTGGTATGCGGGAACGGCCGCCGGCCCGTCGCCATCTCGTACAGCACCGCGCCGGCGGCGTAGATATCGCTGCGCGGGTCGGCCTCATCCTTCTTGAGCTGCTCCGGCGCCATGTACGGCAGCGTTCCCGCCCCGCTGCCGGTGTCCCCCAGCCTGTCGGTCGTCTTCAACTCGGCCGCCGGCTGCAGCCACTTCGCCAGCCCGAAGTCCAGGATCTTCAGCCGCCCATCGGTCGTCAGGCGCAAGTTCCCCGGCTTCAGGTCGTGGTGCACCACCCCCTGCGCGTGGGCCGCCGCCAGCCCCTCGGCCAGCTGCATTCCCAGCCTCGTCACCTCCTTTTCCTGCAGCGGCCCCGCGACCAGCTTCTCGTCCAGCGTCACCCCCGGGATGAACTCCATCACCAGGAAGTCGACCCCCTCGTGAGCCTCGAAGGCGTGCACCGTCTCGATGTTGGGATGATTCAGTCGGGACAGGCTCAGGGCTTCCTTGCGGAAGCGCTTGCGGGCAGCGTTATCGGCCAGGACACCGGCCGGCAGGACCTTGAGGGCGACGTCGCGGTCCAGGGTCTCGTCCCGCGCCCGGTAGACGACACCCATCCCCCCCTCGCCGATCTTCTCCACGAGGCGGTAGTGGGAGAGCATCACGCCGGGGCCCAGGGTCATGGGGCCGTTCGTCTCCGAGGCAGTCACCGGGCGGAGGGGGATCGCCGCCGGCCTGCAAGGGTTCCCTTCCGGAAGTTTCGTCCATCATAGCGCGGAACTCTCTGGGGGAGGCCGGGGAACTCGTCGGGGTCAGGGCGGCCTGCGGCTGACCCTGCCGGGCGTCAGACGCGCGGGGTCCTAGTTGCTTCGCGGTAGGAGTGGCGCGCTACTGCGCGAGGCCGATCTGCCTCATGAAGGTGAGGTTGTCCCAGAACAGGTACTCCTCGTCCATCACACCGTCCTTCCAGTGCCCGACGGTGCACATCTCCAGCTTGAACGGCTTGCCCGTGGGCGGAATCGTCTTGCCGTCGGCCGTGGGCATCGGCTTCGTGAAGGTCCCTTCCATCACCCCGATCACGCTTGTCCACTCGCCCGAGCCGAGCTTGACCGGATGGACCTCGATCCGGGTGTCCGGGGCATAGACGAACATCGCCTTCAGGTCCTCGATGTGCTTTTCGATGCCCTTGGTCTGATGCCCGTCGGGCCAGTGCACGATGATGTCCTTGGAATGACTCTCGTGCAGACGGTCCCATTTCTGGTGGGTGAAGACGTCGAAGTCCAGCGTGTCGAACGTCGCGATGTGAGCCTTCACGGTCCGCTCCTCGGCTTCGTACTTCGCCAGCTTCGGATTGGCCGCCGTCGCGCCCATCAGCAAGAGACCCGCAACTGCGATGCAGGCAGCACCTCGTACTTTCGTGTCGGTCCTCGTGGTGCGAGTGGACATCCTCAGCCTCCTGTTTTTGTTCGAGGGTCGCGTTGATCCGCCTACGCTGCGCCAACGCCCGACTTCAGCCGCGGCGCGAAGCGCCGTCAGCTGCATGCCGATGCTGGGCGGCGACCTCAGCGACACGCGCTATCGGCCCTCGGTCCCGTGTAGAAACCGATTGATCGCTGCAACGACCTTCGTGACCACCTCTCGATCCGTGGGGAAGTAGTGGCTGCCACTGGGAAGCAGCACCAGACGGGCGCCAGGGATGAGCGACGCCAGGATTCGCCCCTCCTCCGCGTTGAGGACCCGGTCCTCCTGGCACTGGATGACGAGCGTGGGGGTCCTGACCTGCACGAAAATATCTCGACCATCACCTCGGGTGTTGCATGACTCTTCGTAGCGAGCCGCCGTGTCGGGATCCGCGGACATTCGTTGCAACTCGTTGAAGTGAGAGATCAGACCGGGGTCGGCATCGTGGCGAAAAAACTGGCTCGTGAAGATTTGCCTGAAGGCAGGCGTGTCCCTCCCCCATCCTTTGCGGATCAGAGTTATGAGCGCCCGGTTTTCCTCGGGGTCGTAGCCGGGCCGTGCCTGCGCCCCGCGGCTATAGCCCCCGTAGAGGATCAGGTGGGCGATGCGATCGGCGTGATGAATGGCGTAGGTCGTCGCGGTCCACCCGCCTTCGGATATTCCCAGGAGGATTGCCTTCCTCGCGCCGACCGCGCCGAGCACGGCGTCGAGGTCGAGCTGTCGCGTCTCTTCAGTGAAAGTGCCGGGGAAGGGATCGGACAGACCTATCCCCCGGCCGTCGTAGCGGACCAGGGTATGACGTTCGGCGAGGCGCTCCCAGAAGAGCCTCAGATCGGGCCACTCCCACTCCTTCTCGAGGTGCGTGAAATGGCCGAGCACGCGAACGAGCACGGGGCCGGCCCCCACGACGGAATACGCGATCCGGGCGCCGTCCGCAGCGGCGCAATACCGTATCTCCTGCTGGAGGGCGGGGGGGCCGACGGTCGCCGAGACCTCCAGGATGGGCGCCTCGACCTCCTGAAGACCTTGATCTGCCGAGACACGATGGAGTGCATGCGCAAGCTCCATCCCGTTCTGGAAGCGGGTTTGGGCGTCCCTCGCCAGGCAACGCTCGACGAGCGCGACCAGTCGGCTTGGAAGGTCCATCCGCAGCTCACGGAGGGGGGTATGGCGACAGCTCACGATGGCGGAGAGCACCGCACCTGGACCCTCCCCTCGGAACGGGCGCTGGCCGGTCAGGAGCTCGTACGCGAGGACGCCGAAGGAGAAGACATCCAAAGCCGGACCGAGCTCGGCCCCGCACGCCTGCTCAGGCGACATGTACGCGACCGTTCCAACTGTTCCAGCGGTCCGGGTCACATCTCGGTCGAGGTCACGGAACTTTGAGAGCCCGAAGTCCACGAGCTTTACACGACCGTCGTTCGCGATCAGCACATTCGCCGGCTTCACGTCGCGATGGATGATACCGCGATCGTGAGACGCGCCCAGGGCCTCAGCCACGGAACATGCCACGCGAAGGAACTCCCCGGTCGGAAGCGGGCGCGGAAACGACGTATCGTTCAACGCCCGCCCATCGATCCACTCGAGGACAAGGAAAGGAACACCATCGACGTCAGCGATGTCATGGATGGTCACGATGTTGGGATGGTTCAAGGCGGCGAGCGATCTGGCCTCGCGCCAAAGACGATCGCTGATTTCGGGGCTGGATCGGAGGAATTGTGTCAGAAACTTTAGTGCGACGTCGCGGTCGAGTCTCGTGTCGTGTGCCCGATACACGACGCCCATCCCGCCTTCGCCCACCTTCTCGACAACGCGAAAGTGGCGGAACAGCTCACCCGCCTTGAGGAGCACGAGTCATTTCTCCGAGTATTCGCCGCTCCGGCTAGCCTGCGGCGCGCGTGCGCGGCAGCGACTCCGCCCCGGACCGCCCGCGCGCCGCCAGCTTAAGCCGGTTCTTGGACGGCCGTGCCATCGGGCACCGTCTGTTGAC
>WNGG01000317.1_pt1 | contig 89889 bp, 82 predicted proteins | sample 5400661 | NCBI WGS metagenome assembly WNGG01 (sample SAMN13153372, study PRJNA577476) | soil metagenome | isolation source: 100 cm soil or saprolite under Garry oak tree replicate 1 | place: USA:California | collected 2016-06-15
ATTGCCCTTACTGCCACAGGTACGAGGTACGCGACCAGCCACTCGGCGTGCTGGGCGGAACGCCTGATGCCGTCCAGCACGCGCAGCTGATCCGACAGTGGTCATCTGACGTCGTCTTCTTCCCGCACACCGACACGCTCACCGCGGATCAGCACGAACAACTCGCCGCCCGAGCAATCGGCGTCGTCGAGGGCGCCGTCACACGGCTCGTCGTGGATGACGACCGGCTGCAGGGGATCGAGCTGACCGACGGCACGATCATCGCCCGAAGTGCAGTGTTCGTACGCCCGCGTTTCGTCCCGAACACGGAGCTGGTCGTCGACCTCGGCTGCGGGGTGGACGACAACGGTTTCGTCGTAGCCGACGCCACAGGCCGCACCACCGTGCCGGGAGTGTGGGTTGCCGGAAACGCGGCCAATCCACGAGCCCAGGTGATCACGGCCGCAGGCGAAGGGTCATCGGCAGCGATTGCGCTGAACGCAGACCTGGTCGAGGAGGACGTCCAACACGCGCTTCGAGACATCCGCGGTGGCCACGTGGCCTGATGCACCCAACTGCCTCGCGGCCTCCGCGAGGCGACGCCCCACCCAGTCCCGCCTGAGCCGAGGAGTTCACCCGCCATGTCCGACCATCGGTCAATCCCGCAGCGAACGCCCGTTCCGCCGCCAACGAAGCACCAACTGGCGCTCATGATCTGGCTCGCCGTCTTCCCGACTCTCCTACTCCTGAATCTGGCACTACGCGACGCGCTGAGCGGGCTGCCGATCGCCCTTCGGACCCTCATCCTCGCCACCGTCGCGGTACCAATCGTCATCTACGGCCTCATGCCGCATCTGCATCGGCTCCGCGCGCTGCTCATCGCGCGCCGGACCGGGTCGTGAACTGCACCGTCAGTAGGTGATCAGGACGATCGACACGGCGGCCAGCGCCAGCCCGACGCGTTGCAGCCGTCCGGTGTGCTCGTGCAGTAGCCACACCGCGAGCAGCACCGTCATCGCCGGGTACAGCGACGTGATCACGCTGGCGATCGAGAGCAACCCGTGCCGCGAGGCCAGCAGGAAGAACAGGTTCGCGCTCGCGTCGAGGATGCCGCACAGCACGGCGAGACCGAGCACGCGACCGGTCAGCACCTCGAAGGCGCGGGTCCGACGAGCCAGCGGCACGATCAGCGCAGCGGACGTGATCCGCGAGATCACCAACGGCCACATACCCGAATGCGGATCTGCGCGCGCGAGGCAGATGAAGTAGGCGCCGAAGCCGATGCCCGACACGCACGCGAGAGCCAGGACGCGCGCGCCGACCGGACCGTGCGGGTGATCGTCCGGCGTGTGGCTGACCAGCATCACCGCGGCCATGCCGAGGACGATGCCGAACCACGCGGCGACGTGCGGTCGTTCGCCGACGAGGACCCCGAAGCCGACCGGGACGACGGCCGCAAGGACGGCGGTCACCGGCGAGATGATGTTCATGGGTGCCCGGGCCATCAGGCTGTACATGACGATCACGCCGACCATGCCGCCGATGCCGCCCCCTGCACCGAGCAGCGCCGTCCGCGGGTCGAGCGGCCCGGAGAACAGCGGCAGCAGCGCCAGCATCAGCGCCGCGCCGACCGGGTACGCGTAGAGCAGCACGGTCACGGCCGAGCGGCTACGCGAGGCGAACCCACCGACGAAGTCGCCGCATCCGTAGACGACGGCCGCAAGCAGCGCGAAGACGACGACCACGCCTCACGCTATCGGCCACCCCCGTGATCAGCCGATCGAGTTATCGGTCAGGCGCAGGCAGCCGACTTGGCGATCGTGATCTGGTTGACGTCGAGGTACCCGGTGCGGAAACCCGCTTCGGAGTAAGCGAGATAGAGCGACCACATGCGGCGGAACGTCTCGTCGAAGCCGAGCCGGGCCACGTCCGCGGCGCGCGCCTCGAAGCGCGAACGCCAGCGGCGAAGCGTCTCCGCGTAGTGCCGGCCGAAGCTGAGCCGCTCCGTGATGCGCATGGTTGTGTTGCGGCGCACGGCGTCCTCGATCGACTCGATCGAGGAGAGCTGACCGCCCGGGAAGACGTACTTGCGGACCCACGTGTACGTCTCGGCGACGCGGCGCACGCTGGCGTCGTCCTGCAGGATCGCCTGGAGGCCGAAGCGCCCGCCGGGCACGAGTGCGCGATCGACCGTGCGGAAGTATTCGGCCCAATACCTGGCGCCCACGGCTTCGATCATCTCGACGCTGACCACGGCGTCGTAGCGGCCTGCCGTCGATCGGTAGTCCTGCAGCAGCACCTGGGCGCGGTCGCCGAGGCCGGCCTGCGCGATCCGATTGCTGGCGAGCGCGGCCTGCTCGGCAGAGATGGTCAGCGACGTGACCGTGGCGCCGCGCTGCGCGGCCCGGATCGCGAGCTCGCCCCATCCGGTACCGATCTCCAGCAGCCGGCTCCCTTCGCGCACGCCGGCTGAGTCGAGCAGGCGGTCGATCTTGCGGTGCTGCGCGGCGGCGAGCTCGTCGGTCGACTCGGCCGGATCGCCGTCGTACAGCGCCGCGGAATAGGTCATCGACTCATCGAGGAACAGCCCGAACATCTGGTTGGACAGGTCGTAGTGCCGCTCGATGTTGCGCCGGGCGCCGTCGACCGTGTTCTCCTCGGCGGCGGGTTGGCGGCGCAGCACCACGCCGCGCAGCCGCTGCAGCGCAGCCGGGATCAGCACGCGCATGTGCGCGGCGAACGCGCAGAGAACGCCGGCCAGATCGTCGGCTGACCAGTCACCCGCCATGTACGCCTCGCCGAAACCGATCGTCCCGGTGCGACCCACCCGGTGGAAGAACGAGCCGGGACGCTCCAAGCGCATGACCGGATCGTCGATCGTCCCGGCGCCGTATCGGCGCCCGCCGGACTCGACGACGCGCAGCGGCAGCCTGGTGGCGGCGCGCCGGAACAGGGCGCGGGCGACGGCTGCCCGCACCGGCGAGCGCGGCACGACGGCGACGTCAGGCCATTGCACGGGGTCGATGCCGAGTCGTGGCGCGGCCTCGGTGGCGGTCATGGGTCCGTAACCCCCTCCGGTCGGGTGAGCTGCGTGCCCACATCACACGACGAGCGAGTGCTCCCCGGCAAGAGCCCGCTGCACGAGATTCGTCACCGCGGCGTCGCCGATATCGGACAAGGCGGGATCAGTCAGTGCACGGACGACGAACTGAGCCGCGAACGCGTGCCACAGCGCCGCGCGTCGCAGCATCGGGTGGCCGTCACCGCGCACTTCGAGGTAGCTCACCTGCGCACCGGCGTCGCGGGCGCGCTCGGCGAAAGCGGCCGAGGCGCGCGGGTCGGTGACGCGGTCCCGCGTGCCATGCGCGACGAGCAGGCGCCGGCCGCTCGTCGGCAGTACGGCGTCACCCGGCTCGACCCACGGCGCGAGCGCGACCACTGCGCGTACGCCGGGCGCATCGGCGACGGCGAGCGCGACGCGTCCGCCCATCGAATGGCCGAGCAGCGCGACAGGCAGGCCCGGATACCGCTCGCCCAGCCGGGTCAGCGCCCATCGGGCGTCGGGCACCGGCGATGCCGTCGATCCGTTCCATCCGCGGACCAGGTACCGCAGCCGGGCGACGACCAGCCCCGTGCCGTCGCCGGTGCGGCGCAGCGCCCGGGCGAACGGGATCATCCGCAGACTGGCCGCGTTCGATGCGCGGGTCGGACGGCTACTGCGGGCCTGGCCGCCATGCAGTACCAGCACGACCGAGCGCGGCGACGTGCGTGGCGCGCGCACGTGCAGCGCCGGCACTGTGTCCATTCAGCGCGGGCACGTCGTGTTCGGCGCGGGCACCGTTGCGTTGATCAGGTAGGCGTTGACCTTCGCGTCGATGCAGTCGCTCTGCCCGTAGGACGTGTGGCCCTCGCCGTCCCAGGTCAGCAGCACGCCGGTGCCCAGGGACTTCGCCAGATTCACCGCTCCGGCATACGGCGTCGCCGGGTCGTGCAGGTTGCCGACGACCAGGATCGGCTTGGACCCGGCCGCTGTCTCGGGCGGGATCGGGTGGCGGTTCTTCTGCCAGGTCTGGCACTGGAACAGCGACGACGCCGACCACAGCCCGAACAGCGGGAACTGCGTGGCCCATCGAGAGGCCGCCTGCTTGATCTCGGCGTCGCTCGGATCGCTGCGCTGGTCGTTGCAGCTGACCGTCTGGAAGACGTCGAGGATGTTCGAGTAGTGGCCGTCCGGGTCCCGCTCGCTGTACGCGTCATCGAGTTCGAACAGGCCTCTGGCATCACCGTGCTGCGCGTCGATCAGCGCCGTCGCAAGCCGCGGCCACAGGTCCTTGCTGTACAGCGAGTAGAGCACGGCGTAGAGCACGTTGCCGCCGGTGGCCTTGCGCGTTTCGCCGTTGCGCGAGCTCTCGATCGGTGTCGCGTCGGCCTTCTTCGCCAGCGCCGTGATCGCGGCGCGCACGTTGCCTAGCGTGTTACAAGTCGATCGAGTCGCGCAGTCGGCGGCGAACTGGTCCAGGGCACTTTCGAAGCCAGCAGTCTGCTGCTCCGCCGACTTGATCGCGTCACCTGTCGTCTGCGGGTCGACCGCGCCGTCGAGGACGGCCACCCGGATGCGTTGCGGGAAAAGGTGGGCGTACACCGCGCCGAGTTCGGTGCCGTAGGAGAAGCCGAGGTAGTTGAGCTTGTCGTCGCCCACGGCAGCGCGGATCCGGTCCATGTCCTTCGCGGTCTCGACCGTGTTGTAGTGCTCGAGCTTCGGGCCGTACTTCGCCCGGCACCCGTCGGCGAAGTTCTCGGCGATGTTCTTGGCCTGGGTCAGCCCGGCGGCGGTGCGGACGTCGACGTTGAGCGCCAGCGCCCGGGTCTCGTCCTTGTCGCTCTCGCACCGGATCGGCGTCGACAGGCCGACGCCGCGTGGGTCGAAGCCCACGAGGTCGAAATGCTCGAGCACGTCGTCGGAAAGCGACGCGGCGAGGCTGATCGCAAGGAAGAAGCCCGAACCGCCGGGACCGCCGGGGTTGACTAGCAGCGATCCGATCCGATCGGGCTGCTCCTGGTAGCGGATGCGGATCACCGCGACGGACATCGTGGCGCCGTTCGGCTTCGCGTAGTCGACCGGCACCATGACGCGTCCGCAGTCGAAGTTCAGCTTCTGCCGCCGGGCTTCCGGGATGCCCGATGCGGACAGGTTGATCAGGCTCGCGCAGTCGGTCAGGTCGAGCTTGCTCGGGTCGGGTGATGACGTGGTGCCGCTTGCCGACGTCGTGGGTGTCGCGGACCCAGGCGGTGCTGACGTGCCCTGAGCGCCGTGCCCGTTGGCAGTCGTCGTGCAGGCAACGAGCAGCCCGAGCGCGGCCGCCGCGGCGGTGAGCGCATGAGCGGCCGAACGCCGCGGCAAAGGCACGACCTGCACGTTACCGACGCAACTGAAGAGGCCTGCGGCCCGCCTACCGCAAGACGGCCTGCAGGTCGTAGCTCACCGGCTCGATCAACTGCGCATACGTGCACGACTGCGGCTCGCGGTCCGTGCGCCACCGGACGAACTGCGCGGTATGCCGGAACCGGCTGCCCTCCATATGGTCATAGCGCACCTCGACCACCCGGTCCGGACGCAGCGGCACGAACGACAGATCCTTGCCGGCGTTCCACCGGCTCTGCGCGCCGGGCATGCGGCGGCCCTCGTGCGCCTCGGCCTCAGCCCAGTGCCGCCACGGGTGCTCGGCGCCGTCGTCGAGGCGCAGCGGGGCGAGCTCGTCGACCAGCTCGGCTCGGCGGGCCAGCGGGAACGACGCCGACACGCCGACGTGCTGCAGCTCGCCGTCCTCGTTGTACAGGCCGAGCAGCAGCGACCCGACCAGCTGGCGTTCCGGCGTGCTCGTCTTGTGCCACCGCAGCCCGGCCACCACGCAGTCGGCGGTGCGCTCATGCTTGACCTTGAACATGATCCGCTCGTCCGGGTGGTAGGTCGTGTCGCGTGCTTTCGCGACCAGGCCGTCCAGGCCGGCACCCTCGAACTGCTCGAACCACTGCTGGGCGATCTCGGGGTCGTCGGTGATCTGGGTCAGGTGCACCGGCGAGCGCGCCGCGGCGAGCGCCTCAGCGAGCGCGGTGCGCCGGCGGGAGAACGGCTCGTCCAGGTAGGACGCGTCGTCGAGGGCCAGCAGGTCGAACGCGACGAAGTGCGCCGGCGTCTCCTCGGCCAGCCGGCGCACCCGCGAGTCGGCGGGATGGATCCGCTGCAGAAGCGCGTCGAAGTCGAGATGCTCGCCGGACGGGACCACGATCTCGCCGTCGACGACGCAGCGCGCCGGCAGGTTGGCCCGGATGGCGTCGACCACCTCGGGGAAGTACCGGGTGAGCGGCCGCTCGTTGCGGCTGCCCAGCTCGACCTCGTCGCCGTCGCGGAAGGCGATACACCGAAACCCATCCCATTTCGGCTCATAGGTGAAGTCGCCGATCGGCAGCTGCTTGACGGACTTGGCCAGCATCGGCCCGACGGGTGGCATCACGGGTAGTCGCACGCCAGCCATCCTGTCAGCGATCGGCCGTGTAGCGGCAGAAGATGGCGCTGTCTTCTTCCAGCAAGCCGGACAGGCGCAGCAGATGCCGCTCGCCGGCGCTCAGCGGCCAGATGGCGCCCGCGCTGATCCGGGTCGGACCCGGACCAGCCAGCAGCGGCGACACGCTCAGGCACAGCTCGTCCAGGACGCCGGCGTGCGCGAGGTCGGCGAACAGCGTCGGGCCGCCTTCGCAGAGGATGCGCCGCAGGCCACGCTCGTCGAGGGCGCGGCGGGCTTTGGCGAGGTCGACGTCGGTGTCGCCGCAGATGACGACGTCGGCCACCTCGTCCAGTGCGGCGCGCACTGCCGGGTCGCCGGCCTGGCAGGTGAGCACGATGGTGCGGGCACCGGGCTCGGTGTCGGTGAACAGCGCAGTGCCCGGGTCCAGTCGCAGCGACCGGCTCACGATCGCGGTCGGCAGCGTCGGCGCCAGAGCGAGACGGCTGCGTGTCTTGCGGCGTTCGGCGCTGAGGTGGATCGCGGCGTAACCCTCGGCGCGGGCGGTGCCGGCACCGACGAGCACGACGTCGGCCAGATCGCGCAGCGCGGCGAAGACCTTGTTGTCGCCCACGGTCTGCAGCCCACGCGAGAGCCCAGCGACCGTGACCGCGCCGTCGACGCTGCTGATGAAGTTCGCGCGCACGCCGCCACCGTCGAGCCAGTCCCGGGCGTAGAACTCGTGGACGTCGACCTCGGCCTCGGCCTCGGTCCCGACAGCAGGTAGCAGCGCGCGCATGCCGCTCATCTCAGCACGTACGCTCGCCGCGTGTTCGCCGATGGCTAAGCGACGGGCGGTGGCGCTGCCCGGCTTCGTCGAGGATGCCCTGGATGCCGCCCTGGACAAGGCACTGCACGTGCAGCGGCCGGTCGTCGTCGCCTACCTCGACCGGGTGCGGGCGCGTCGCCGCGATGCCGGTCCGGCCGACGTGATCCGGCTGCTCGAGCGGCGCTACCTCGCGGCCGTGACGGCGGTCGGCGCGGCGTCCGGCGGCGCGGCTGCGGTGCCCGGCGCGGGCACCGGGGCGTCGCTGGCCTCGGCGGCGCTGGAGATCTCCGCGTTCACCGAGGCGACGGCCCTGTTCGCACTCGCGATGGCAGAGGTGCACGACCTGCGCATCGACGATCCGCAGGTGCGCCGGGCGCTCGTTCTCGCCGTGCTGCTCGGCGACACCGGTGTCGAGGTTGCCGAGATCGCGGCGGCCGACGCCGGATCGCGCTGGGCGCAAGTGGTTGCGCGCCGCGCGCCGGAGGAGACGATCCGGCGGGTGAACCACGCGCTGTCGAGGCATTTCATGACGCGGTTCGGCTCCAAGCAGGGTGCGCTGGCGCTCGGCCGAGCATTGCCGCTCGGTATCGGAGCGGGTATCGGCGCGGCCGGAAACGTGGCGTTGGGCCGCGGCGCGATCTCGGCCGCGCGCCGGATGTTCGGCCCGCCGCCGAAGTCGCTGCCGCCGCGGGTGATCGACGCCGAGGTCGTCGAGGCGCCGCCGCCCCAGTAGGGTCGGGTCAGCTTGTGGTTGCGTCTAGGGTTCCGCCGGCCGTCCGCCAGGACGAGCGCCCACAACGAGGATGGCCGGGACTGGACCGAGCGACGCCAGGGCAGGCCGCAGCCAGCGGCCGGGCTCCACACCTGACGGGACAAAAACCCCGAGGGCTCAGTTGGGCGTGCCCCGAAGCCGGGGCACCGACCGAAGGAGCCTCGCGGTGCCGCTCGCCGTCGTCGCCAGCCACCCTTCCGTGCCCTTCGAGGTGGTGGCCGCGGTCCTGCTCGCGGCCGTGCTGCATGCCGTCTGGAACGCGATCGCGCACGCGAGCACCGACCGCCTCGCCACGTTCGCGCTGATCGGCATAGCTTCGACGGTGTGCGGCGCGGCGATGGTGCTGGTCGCGCCCGCTCCGGCCCGAGCGAGTTGGGCGTTCATCGGCTCGTCCGCGCTGTTGCACACGTCCTATGACCTGTTGCTGATGCGCGGCTACCGACATGGTGAGTTCGGACAGGTGTACCCACTGGCCAGGGGCACCTCGCCGTGGCTCGTGGCCTTGACCGCCGCTGTGTTCGCGCACGAGACACTCACCGCGCCGCGGCTGCTGGGCGTCGTCGTGGTGTCTGCCGGGCTGGTGAGCCTCGTCCTCGCCGGCGGGCGGCCGACGCATGCCGACCGTCCGGCAATCGTCGCGGCGGTGCTCACCGGAGTCGCGATCGCGGTCTACACGACGGTGGACGGGCTCGGCGTGCGCTACGCAGGCACGGCGGGCGGCTACGCCGGCTGGCTGTTCCTGACCATGGGCCCGATATTGCCCGTGTTCGCGATCCTGGCGAGGCGCAGCCGGATGCGGTCGGTGAGCCGGACCGAGGTCGTCGCCGGACTAGGCGGTGGCGTCCTGTCGCTCGCCGCTTACGGCCTCGTGCTGTGGGCCCAGACGCGAGGTGCGCTCGCGCCGATCGCCGCGCTGCGCGAGACGAGCGTCGTGATCGGCGCGATCATCGGGGCGGTCGTGTTCCACGAACGGTTCGGGCGCTGGCGCATCGTCGCCACCGTGCTGGTCGCCGGGGGAGTCGTGCTCATCAACCTCTGACGACGGCGGCCGATTCGCCTTCCAGCCGCAGGCCGTCGCCGTCGCCGTCGGGCTCAGCGCGGCCGGTCGACAGCAGCACCTCGGACGTTTCGAGCGGTACTACCTGCGCGGCCCCCGTCAGGTTGGCCACCACTCGCAGCGTGCCGCGATGCACGATCACCCAGCGGGCGTCCTCGTCGTAGTCCACGTGCACGCGATCAAGGTGCGGGTCGCGCAGTTCGGGTTCGGCCGCGCGCAGGGCGATCAGCCGCCGGTACAGATCGAGTACCTCGGCGTGCACGGGAGCCTCGACCTCGGCCCAGTCCAGCACGGCCTCGTAGTAGGCACGAGGATCTTGCGGGTCGACCATGTCGGCGACGTCCCAGCCGTGCCGCGAGAACTCGGCCAGACGCTGCTTGAGCGGCCCTCGCGCCATCGACGGCTCTGGGTGCGAGGTGAAGTACGGCCACCGAGTGGACGTGGCCCACTCCTCGCCCATCCAGAGCATGGGCGTGAACGGCGACGTCAGCAGCAGCACCGCGCCGACCCGTAGCAGTCCCGGAGACGCGAGCTCGGACAGCCGGTCACCGGCCGCCCGGTTGCCGACCTGGTCGTGATTCTGCAGGCACACCACGAATCGATACCCCGGCGTATGGACGCGGTCGACAGGGCGACCGTGGAGGGCACCCCGGAACGTCGAGTACGTGCCGTCGTGCCAGAAAGCCGAGGTAAACACCTTTGCCAGTACGGCCAAAGTCCCGAAGTCGCAGTAGTAGCCCTGCCGCTCGCCGGTCAGCAAGGCGTGCAGCGCGTGGTGCACGTCGTCGTCCCACTGCGCGTCGAGTCCGTACCCGCCTTCGCGTCGGGGTGTGATCATGACCGGGTCGTTGAGGTCGGACTCGGCGATCAGTGTGAGCGGGCGCCCGACCTGCTGCGACAGCGCACCGACCTCGTCCGCAAGCTCGGCCAGGATGTGCGGCGTGGACGAGTCGACGAGCGCGTGCACGGCGTCCAGGCGCAGGGCGTCGACGTGAAACTCCCGCAGCCACATCAGCGCGTTGTCGAGGACGAAGCGGCGCACCTGCGGCGACTCCAGGTTGACCAGGTCGCCCCAGGTACTACGCCCCTCCTTCAGGTACGGCCCGAACCGCGTCGCGTAGTTGCCGCGCGGCCCGAGGTGGTTGTAGACGACGTCCAGGACGACGGCCAGGCCTCGCGCGTGACATGCGTCGACGAACCGCTTCAAGCCGTCGGGACCGCCGTACGGCTCGTGCACGGCGTACCAGTCGACGCCGTCGTACCCCCAGTTCCACACGCCGTTGAACCCGTTGACCGGAAGCAGCTCGACGTGCGTGATGCCGAGTTCGACGAGGTGCCCGAGGTGCTCGGCGGCGGCGTCGAAGGTCGCACCGGGCGTGAACGTCCCGACGTGCAGCTCGTAGATCACCGCGCCAGGAAGCTCGCGGCCGGGCCAGCGCTGGTCGGTCCACGCGAAGGTCGAGTCGTCGTAGACCCGGCTGGCCCCGTGCACGCCGTAGGGCTGCCACCGTGAGCGCGGATCGGGCAATGGCTTGCGTGCATTGTCGAGCAGGAACGCGTAGTCGTCGCCTGGCCTGAGGTCGTCGAGGATGACGGTCCACCAGCCATCGGGCGCGGCATCCAGCTCGGCGGTGCGTGGCGCGAATCGGACACGTACCCGGTTGGCGCGTGGCGCCCAGACCCGCAGCTCCGTCACGGCGCCCCACCCTGCCATGTGAGCGCATAAGCTCCCGCTCATGTCCGACGAGGCCTCGATCCGCGACGCGTTGCGCGTCCGGCCGGACGAGGTCGACGTGAGCGCGTGCGACACGGCGGCGACGCCGCACGCGCCGGGCAAGAAGGCGAAGACACTCGAGGACACGCGGTCGATGGGTCCGGTGCTGGCCGGACTTCAGGAACGCCTGTGGGCCGAAGGGCGCCGCAGCGTCCTGCTGCTCCTGCAGGGCATCGACACGGCCGGCAAGGGAGGCGTCGTCACCCACGTGGTCGGCATGCTCGGCCCGGCGGGCGTGAAGATCACCGCGTTCAAGAAGCCGACCGCCGAGGAGGCGGCGCACCATTTCCTGTGGCGGATACGCAAGGCGCTGCCGCCGCGCGGAGTGGTCGGCGTGTTCGACCGGTCGCACTACGAGGACGTGCTGGTGCCCCGCGTGCACAAGACCATGCCTGAGGAGCAATGGCGCCGCCGGTACGGCGAGATCAACGCGTTCGAGGCCGATCTCACCGCCGGTGGCACGACGGTCGTCAAGTGCTTCCTGCACATCGGTTACGCGGAGCAGCGTGAGCGCCTGCTCGCCCGGCTGGACGACCCGACGAAGCACTGGAAGTTCCGCGAGGCCGACATCGACGAGCGTGCGTTCTGGTCGGACTACCAGGACGCCTACGCCGAGATGCTTCATGAGTGCTCCACTGAGCACGCGCCCTGGTACGTCGTGCCGAGCGATCACAAGTGGTACCGCAACTGGGCGATCAGCCAGGTCCTGCGCGAGGTGTTCGACGAGCTGGATCCCCAGTATCCGCAGGCGAATCTCGACGTCGCACGCCTGCGCGAGCGCCTGCAGCCGCCGCACTGAGCAACGTCACGCCGTCAACAGCGTGGTGAGCTCGCGGGCAAGCGCCGCGTTCAGCGGGCCGTGCGTTGCCAGGATCCGGTACCAGAGCACGCCGAAGACCACTTCGACGGCGACCTCGACCGGAACGTCGCGCAGCTGGCCGGGATAGCGGTGCAGTACGTCGGCGAGTGCCTCGCGGCGCCGCCTCAGGAACTGCGCGTCGAACGCGGCTCCGAACTCCGGGTCGAGTTGCGCCTCGGCCATGAGCGCGCGCAGCACGGGTAGCCGTCCAGGACGCCGGCCTGCGGCGTAGGTCGCCTTCAGGAACGCGAGCAGGTCGTCGTGGAGGTTTCCCGTGTCGGGCAGCGGGATATCGCGTGCTGCGCTGAGGGTTATCGCTTCGAGGACGACTTCGGCCTTGCCGCGCCACCAGCGGTAGATCGTCTGCTTGCCCGTTCCGGCGCGCGCAGCGATGCCCTCGATCGTCGTGTTCCGGTAGCCGACGTCGACGATCAGGTCCAGGGCGGCTTGCAGGATTGCCTGCCGGCTCGCGTCGCTGCGCGGGCGGCCGCGCTGTGCGGTTGCGAGTTTGCGATCGAACCTCCTCATGGCGCAAGATTAATACGAGACACAGCGGTTCGAAAATAGGAGGAACGCACATGGACGGACGGACAGCGGTTGTCGTCGGCGGCACGTCGGGCATCGGCCTCGCGACCGCCCGGCTGCTGTCGGCGCGTGGCGCGACGGTGCACGTGACCGGACGCTCGGCATCGCGGCTGGACGCGCTTCGCGGGCCGGATCCTGAGCTGATCTTGCATCAGGCGGACGGCACGTCCAGGCAGGACATGGACGAGCTGTTCGGACAAATCGGCGACGTCGACTGGCTGGTGCTCGCGCTGAGCGGCGGTGCCGGCGCGGGTCCGCTCGCGTCGCTGGACCTCGGCGTGCTGCGCGGCGCGTTCGACGCCAAGTTCTGGGGGCATCTCACGACCGTTCAGGCGGCACTGGCGCACATCGCGCCGACCGGCTCGATCACGTTCATCAGCGCGGGAAGTGCCCGCTCGGCCATCCCGGCGACCGCCGGGCTCGCCGCCGTCAACGGGGCGGTCGAGGCGCTCGTGAAGCCACTGGCGGTCGAACTGGCGCCGATCAGGGTCAATGCCGTATCGCCCGGCGTCGTGGACACGCCGTGGTGGTCGGCACTGCCCGCCGAGACGCGTGACGCCTACTTCGCGAGCGCGGAGAAGGTGCTGCCGGTGCGGCGCGTGGCGACGGCGGACGACGTCGCGGAGAGCGTGGTCCTGGCGGCGACCAACCAGAACCTGACCGGCACAGTGATCGAGTCCGACGGGGGAGCGCGCCTGGTCTCGCTGAGCTGACCGGCGGGCGGCCGTGCGGTGCTGCGCGCGTGCTGCAGATCTGCCCGGAGGACGGCGCGCGGCGACCCGGCGTGCATCCGGCGTTGCCGACGTCGCCGCCGGCATGCGTGGTGCCGAGGAAGTGCTGGCCCGGCTGGCCGGCCTCGACGTCGCCGTACTGCTGCACCGCGGGGACGCCACGTGCTGGCCAGCACTGGTGCGCGCTGCCGAGCTGGGCCTGGGCGCTCGCATCGGCCTGGAGGACACGCTGCTGCTGGCGGACGGCACGGTCGCCGCGGGCAACGTCGACCTGGCCGAGCACGCTGTCGCGCTCCTGGTCGGCTAGCGCACGAGCAGCGCCACCGGCAGTACGTCCAGCAGGTCGGCGACGCGCACGGCGCCGGACCAGGAACGTCCGGTCAGCACGTCCGTGTGCGGAGCGGCCAACGCCAGCGTGGTGTCACGCCAGCCGCCGTCGCGCGCCAGCCGCACCGGCAGCCGGGTTGCCACGGTCACCGCGCCGCCTCGACCGAACGCGACGACGTGGTCGCCCGCCGGTCCGAGCGCGCGTATCGGCGCGTAGCCGGTGAACAGGTCGGGACGGTCGCGGCGCAGTCGCAGCGCCCGCGAGACCAACCACAGCTTCGCCGCCCCGGTCTCGTCGATCGGCGGCGCCACGGTGAGCCGCGAGAGCAGCGCTTGCCGCGTGGCGAAGTCGACCCGGCGCCGGTTGTCGGGGTCGACGAGTGAGTCCTCCCAGAGCTCGGTGCCCTGGTACACGTCGGGGATGCCGGGCATGGTCAGCGCGACGACCTTCTGCGAGAGCGAGTTGCTCCAGCCGAACGGCGTGATCCGCTCGACGAAGGCGGCGAGCGGATCACGGATCTCGGGCACGTCGTAGGCGGCGTCGACCGCCGCGTGCACGGATGCCTCGAACGCGCGGTCGGGGTCGATCCATCCGGTGCCGTCCGCAGCCTCGCGCATCGCCTTCTCGGCGTAGGCGTGCATGCGGTCGCGTCCGATGAACCCCGTGCCGGCGAACGTCTGCCACAGCAGGTAGCCCAACGCGGCGTTCGGCACCGGAGCCCGCGCCATCAGGTCGCCGACGAGCTTGCTCCACTCGGCGGGCACCTCGGCGAGCACCGCCAGTCGCGCGCGAACGTCCTCGCCACGCTTGGTGTCGTGCGTCGACAGCGTCGTCATGCCCTGCGGCGCGGCGAGCTGGCGCTGGGCCTGAGCCGCGTGGAAACCGTCGAGTCCCGACCCGAACCGGGACGGGTCGCCGCCGACCTCGTTGAGCGCGACGAAGCGCGTGTACCGGTAGTAGGCGGTGTCCTCGACGCCCTTCGCCATGACCGCACCGGACGTCTGCTGGAAGCGCACGCACAGCTCGTCGGCGGGGTCGGCCAGCCGCGGATGCAGCGCGGCGATCGCATCCGCGAGCGCAGGTCGCCGCCGGACGGCGGTCTCGACCGCGGCGGTCAGGTGCGACGCCCCCTCGGGCAGGTAGGAGCGATAAACCGGGAACGCGACGAGCAGCTCGGTAATCGCCTCGGCCGCCTGCTCGATCCCCGCGCAGAGCCCGGCGAGCCGGAGAACCTCCGGGCGCAGGATCGTCGTGGCCACCAGCCGCTTGCCCGCCTCGACGTGCTGGTCGAACGACAGCTGATCGCCCGTCAGCGACCGGTACAGGTCGCTCAGCGCCGCCTCGGCGGACGGGTCGACGAACAGCGCGTTGACCTCGGCGAGCGCGTCGTAGCCGGTCGTCCCCGCGACCGGCCACGATCGTGGCAACGACTCGCCGGGCTCGAGGATCTTCTCCGCGGTCAACCAGGCGTCCGGCACCGCTGCCCGCAGGCGCGACAGGTAGCCGAGCGGGTCGGCCAGGCCGTCCGGGTGGTCGATCCGCAACCCGGCCACGCCGTCGCCGACGAGGCGCAGCACCTCGCGGTGCGTCGCGTCGAAGACGGCCGGGTCCTCGACCCGGAGCCCGGCCAGGGTCGGCACGGCGAAGAAGCGCCGATAGCTCTGTTCGGCGCGGCGGAAGCTGACCAGCTCGTAGTGCTGCCGGTCGTGCACCTGCTCGGCGCTGCCACTGCCGGTACCGGGCGCAAGCGGGAAGCGGTGCGAGCCGTAGCGCAGCTCGTCGCCGGCGATGCGCAGGTCGCGCGCCGCGTCGAAGTCGTCGCCCAGGACGGGGAGCAGCACGCGGCCTCGCGTCCAGTCGATATCGAACCACCGCGCAAACGCCGAGCCCGAACCGAGGCGCAGGACCTCCCACCACGGCTCGTTCTCGGCGGCATCCGCGATGCCGGTGTGGTTCGGCACGACGTCGAGGACGAGCTGCATGCCGTGCGCGGCGTCGACGAGCGCGCGCCAACCCGCAACGCCGCCGCGAGCGTCGTCGATCCGGCCGAAGTCGACCACGTCGTAGCCGTGCTCCGAACCGCTCGCGGACGCCAGGATCGGCGACAGGTATACCGCGCCGGCGCCGAGCTCGCGCAGGTACTCGCACAGCTGCGCCGCCGCCCCCAGCCCGAAGGACGGCCTGATCTGCAGCCGATACGTCGACGGCGGCGCCGACATTGAGTGTCCTGCGTCGAACGTTCCTGTCACCATCTCCGGCGCCCAGCTGCACGCTGGCTGCGTTGTCCTCGTCGCCGATACAACCCCGGTATCGGCTCCTCCTCCGCCTTGCCAGCGCACACCTGGATCACCGGATCCGGCGACGAACGTCCGACGCAGGACACTAATCCGCCCTCTGCAGCACCACCAGCGCACGCGGGCCGACCGGGACGACGCCGCCCGCGTCGACCACCTTGCCGTCGTCGAGATCCGGACGGCCGGTGTCGAGCACGACATGCCACGCGCCGCCGTACTCGGCGTTCGGCACGTGGAAGTCGATCGACTCGCTGTGCGCGGAGAAGCACAGCAGGAACGACTCGTCGACGACACGGTCGCCGCGGGCGTCGCTGTCCGGGATGCCCTGGCCGTTGAGGTACACGGCGATGGCCCGGCCGAACGGTGCTTCCCAGTCTTCCTCGGTCATCTCGTCGCCCTCGGGAGTGAACCACGCGATGTCCGGCAGCGCGTCCGCGCCGCGGCGGCGTACCGGGCGTCCGTCGAAGAAGCGCCGTCTGCGGAACACGGGGTGCTGGCGCCGCAGCCCAGCGACCTGCCGGGTGAACGCCAGCAGGTCGACGTCGACGCTGGTCCAGTCGACCCAGGTCAGCTTACTGTCCTGGCAGTAGCCGTTGTTGTTGCCCGACTGGGTGCGTCCGAGCTCGTCGCCGTGAGCCAGCATGGGCACGCCTTGCGACAGGAACAGGGTGGCGATGAAGTTGCGCCGCTGCTGCGCCCGCAACGCGCGAATCGCCGGATCTCGGGACGGGCCTTCGACCCCGCAGTTCCACGACCGGTTGTAGCTCTCGCCGTCCTTGTTCTCCTCGCCGTTGGCCTCGTTGTGCTTGTCGTTGTACGAGACGAGGTCGAGCAGCGTGAAACCGTCGTGGCAGGTGACGAAGTTGATACTCGCGACCGGCCGTCGCCCCGAGTGCTCGTAGAGGTCTGCCGAGCCGGTGATCCGTGCGGCGAACTCGCCGATCGTCGCCGGCTCACCGCGCCAGAAGTCGCGCACCGTGTCGCGGTACTTGCCGTTCCACTCGGTCCACTGCGGCGGGAAGTTGCCGACCTGGTACCCACCGGGCCCGACGTCCCAGGGCTCGGCGATCAGCTTCACCTGGCTGACCACCGGGTCCTGCTGCACGAGTTCGAAGAAGCTCGACAGCCGGTCGACGTCGTAGAACTCCCGCGCCAGCGCGGACGCGAGGTCGAACCGGAAACCGTCGACGTGCATCTCGAGCACCCAGTAGCGCAGCGAGTCCATGAGGAGTTGCAAGGCATGCGGGTTGCGGACGTTGAGGCTGTTGCCGGTGCCGGTGTAGTCGCGGTAGTACTTCGGCTCGTCGTCCTCGAGGCGGTAGTACGCGCGGTTGTCGATGCCGCGGAAGCACAGCGTGGGCCCGAGGTGGTTGCCCTCCGCGGTGTGGTTGTAGACGACGTCGAGGATGACTTCGATGTCGGCGTCGTGCAGCGCGCGCACCATCGCCTTGAACTCCTGCACCTGCCCGCCGGCGCTGCCCTGCGACGACGCGGACGAGTAGCGGGTGTCCGGCGCGAAGAAGCTGATCGTGTTGTAGCCCCAGTAGTTCGACAGGCCGCGGTCGAGCAGCGCCGAGTCGTTGACGAAGTGATGCACCGGCATCAACTCGACGGCCGTCACGCCCAGCGCGGTGAGGTGGTCGAGCATGACCGGATGGGCGATACCGGCATAGGTGCCGCGCAGCTCGGCCGGGATCTCCGCATTGCGCGTCGTCAGACCCTTGACATGCGCCTCGTAGATGACGCTGTCGGCGTAGGTGTGCTTGGGCGGGCGGTCGACGCCCCAGTCGAAGTACGGATTGACCACGACCGACTTCGGCATGTGCGCGGCCGAGTCGTCGGTGTTGTGGCTGTCGGGATCGCCGAGGTCGTAGCTGAACAGCGACGGGTGCCAGTCGACGCTGCCCTCGACCGCCTTCGCGTACGGGTCGAGCAGCAGCTTCGCGGGATTGCACCGCAGCCCGTGCTCGGGCTCGTACGGTCCGTGCACCCGGTAGCCGTAACGCTGTCCGGGCTCGATGCCCGGCACGAAGGCGTGCCACACGAAGCCATCCATCTCGGGCAGGTCGATGCGCGACTCGGTCCCGTCCGGATCGAACAGGCACAGTTCGACCCGATCGGCCACCTCGCTGAACAGGGCGAAGTTCGTCCCCGATCCGTCATAGGTGGCGCCGAGGGGATAGGCGCTGCCTGGCCAGACCTGCATCAAACGTCCCTCTTAATCGGCTCGTGATCGACGTCGATCGAGTCGATCACTCAGCGTCTGAGACTGGACAGGCGGCAACCCGCCTGCTGTGGTGATGAGAGGTAGAGCCTGCCAGATCGGGGATTCGCACTGATGGCGAAGTTTGTTGCGCACGGCATGTGTCGGGCCCAAAACGCCGCGTTACCCCCCGTGCAGGATGGTATTCCCGTTCGGGAACAGGCCCTATCATTCGGTGGGCCCTCGTCCCTTGCCATTGACCCTACGACCCCCTGAGAAGGTATGGCCGGCCGGCACTCGCAACCCTCCTCGGCGCGTCGAGGGATGTCTCTCCCCGTCGTTGCCGCCATTTTGCTACTCGTCGCCGCATGTACTGCCGGCATCCTCGTGTACTTCAACAACGATGGATCGGCGCACAAGGCGGGCGGAAGCAGCTGCGACGGGAAGGTCACGATCTTCCTCGACGCTGCGCCCAGCATCGCCGACCCGGTCGAGGCGATCGCGAAGAAATGGGTCGCGACCAACCCGACCGCCGGCGGCAAATGCGTCGCCGTGAACGTGAACTCGCTGCCGTCGGCCAACGTCGAGCAGATCCTCGCGTCCGGAGGCAACAGCGGCGGTGGCAGCTCGGCCTCCGTGTGGATCCCGGACTCCAGCACTTGGGCCGCGCGGCTCAACGACGATCTGGCAGGCGGGTCCCGTACCGGCCAGATCGAGATCCATGCGCCGATCGCGTCATCACCGCTCGTGTTCGTGAGCTCACCCAAGATCGTCTCGACGTTCACTACCAAACCGGACTGGAAGGCCGCGCTGAAGGGCCAGTTCCCGCTGACGGTGCCCGATCCGGTGTCGAACACGGACGGGTTGCTGAGCCTGCAGATCATGAACTCCGTGGTGGGTTCATCGTCTTCGGGGCCGAATCCGGACGTGGCCAACCTGATGCTGCGGCTGAGCCACTCGACGCTCGCCGACGCCAACTCCGGCTTCGCGCAGCTCGCTGCCGACCCGAGCCGCGCCGAGGTGTTCACCGCGCCGGAGCAGGCCGTGATCCAGGCCAACCGCGCCAAGCAGTCGCTGTTCGCCGCGGCGATCTACCCCGACGAAGGCACGCTGAGCCTCGACTACCCCGTGGTGCGACTCGTCCGCTCGGGAGACGACCCCGCCCTGACAGCCGCCCTGGACGCGTTCGAGCAGCAACTGCGAACGCCGGCCGCGCACACCTATCTCGCCGATGCGGGGTTCCGGGACGCGACCGGCTCGTCTGTGCCGGGCGTGGGTGCTGCCGAGGGTGTCGCCGCGGCTCCGATCCACCAGATGTCCAAGCCGTCGGCCGGGCAGGGCGTCGACACGCTGCGGCTCTGGGAAGCGGTGACCGATGACGTCAACAGCCTGCTGGTCATCGACACGTCGGGGTCGATGGGCGAAGCGGCCGGCAACGGCCAGAGCAAGATCCAGCTGACCGCGGCGGCCGCGGCGGGCGCCGTGGGCTTCTATCCGGACTCGTCCAACGTGGGCATGTGGGTGTTCTCCACCAACCAGAACGGCACTGCGCCGTATGCGGAGCTCGTGCCGATCGGCGAGATGAGCCAGCAGGTCGCCGGCGGGGCGAGTCGTCGCAAGGCGCTGATCGACGCGTCCAACGGTCTTCCGGGCCGCGTCCACGGCAACACCGCTCTGTACGACACGACGCTCAAGGCCGTGCAGGACGTCCGGAAGAACTACGACCCGTCCAAGGTCAATACGGTCGTCCTGATGACCGACGGCCAGAACGAGAACCCCGGCGGCATGACGCTCGCCCAGCTGCTCGCCGGGCTGAAGACGACCCAGGCGGAGCTCCTCCCGGTGCCCGTGTTCACGATCGGGATCGGGCCGCAGGCGGACATGAACGCACTGGGCCAGATCTCCAAGGCGACCGGCGGCAAGGCGTACTCGGTCAAGGACCCGACCGACGTGCGAAGCGTCTTCCTGGACGCCGTCGTGCAGCGTCGCTGCCAGCCTGCGTGTTGACCTAGTCCGTATCCACGCTCTTGGCGCGCAGTGCCGCGACCACGCCTGCCGCCCCGCACCCGACTGCGGCGAGTCCGACGCACAACGCCGGTCCGATCTGCAGGTCGAACGACAGCGAGCCGCGCGAGGACTCGCTGGCCGCGGCGATCTGCGAGCGTGCCGACTCGACGTGCAGGTACTCGGCGGCCACGACACCGGCCAGCAGGCTCGCGGCGACGAGGGCGACGTCGCGTGCGACGCGCGCCGAGCGACGCGTCCGGCCGAGGATGCGGCTCGCGATCGCCACGAGTAGCAGCGCGCCACAGGCGCACGTCGCGATCCCGTAGCGAGCCTCGTGCCCTAGCTGCGCCGACACGGTGCCGTTCGGGGCGAAGTCACGTACGCGGCCCCAGCCGTCGATGCGATGCGTGAACGTGTCGGTGCTGATCGTGCCGTCCGGGCGGAACGTCTCGCGGAAGCCGACGAGTGACGTGAACGGGGCGGCGATCGCGCCGGCCGCTGCAAGCCCCCAGAGGGCGACGGTCACCGGGGTCGCCCACTCGACGCGGTACCACCGGCGCCGCGCGCTGTCGGGCAGCGGCTCGCCCTCGGGCCGATCAGCAGCCAGCTCGTACATCTCGAGGTCCGCATCGCCCACGTATCACGTTGTACCAGCCGTTGTCCGTCGCGCGCCTCCGCTAGGCTGGGCTGAACTGGAGGGGAGTAACCCCGTCCTTCGCGGTGTCCCCGTCATCACGGGTCGCTCTTTGCGGCCCCGGGGTGCCGGCCCGGCCTCGGGTGGGTGAGACCTCCGGCAGCACGAACGCGTACGTCCGACCTCGGGGTACGCCGGTGGCGCCGGAGGTGACAATGCACGTCGAACCATGGGTCTGGGCGCTGACGCTCGTGCTTGCCGTGGTCTTCCTGGTGATCGACGTGTTCTACATCGGCCGCAGACCGCACGAGCCGAGCCTCGGCGAGTCCGCCCGGCACCTCGCATTCTTCGTCGCCGGCGCCGTGCTGTTTGCCCTCGGGATACTGGTGGTGAGCGGACCCGAGTACGCCGGCCAGTTCGCCGGCGGCTGGCTGACGGAGTACTCGCTGTCCGTCGACAACCTGTTCGTCTTTCTGATCATCCTGACGAAGCTGAAGGTTCCACGCCATCTGCAGCAGTCGGCGCTGCTGGTCGGCATCGTGCTCGCGCTCGTCCTGCGCGGCGCGTTCATCGCCGCCGGCGCGGCCGCGATCAACGCGTTCAGCTGGGTCTTCTACGTGTTCGGCGCGTTCCTCGTCTACACCGCGGCCAGGCTGGCGCGCGACGACGAGGCCGATCCGTCGGAGTACACCGACAGTCGCATGGTGCGATTCTTGCGCCGGCGCGTCCCGTCAACGGACGAATGGCACGGCGCGCACGTGATCGTGCGCAGCGCCGGCCGGCGGGTGGCGACGCCGATGATGGTCGTCATCGTCGCGCTCGGCACGACCGACCTGCTGTTCGCCCTGGACTCGATCCCGGCGATCTACGGCCTCACCGAAGAGCCGTATCTCGTGCTGACGGCGAACCTGTTCGCCCTGATGGGACTACGGCAGCTGTACTTCCTGCTCGGCGGGATGCTCCAGCGCCTGGTCTACCTCAACATCGGGCTGTCCGTGCTGCTCGGCTTCATCGGCGTCAAGTTGATCTTGCATGCCCTACACGAGAACACGCTGCCGTTCGTCAATGGCGGCGATGGCGTCACCGGCGCGCCGGACCTGCCGATCTGGGTTTCGCTGACCTCGATCGTCGGCATCTTGGCGGTGACGACGGTGGCCAGCCTGGTCAAGTCCGGCCACGACGCCCGAAGGCAGCGAAGCGAGGTCAGCTGAGCGTCAACTGGTCTCCGACGGCGTCGGGATGCTCGACGGCTTCGGCCACGGATGGTTTCGCTTGCCGTTGCCCGGCGGCAGCTGCGGCATTCGCGGCATCATCTGCGGGCCGGGCAGATACCTATAGCCGGGGCCGCCGAACTGGACCGGGCGGCCGGGGTGGTCGTTGTCGAACGCGACGCGGTCGATGACGCCTCCGGCTAGCAGCAGCGCGAGGCCGGCGGCAACGGAGATGCCGATCACGGCTCCCTTACGCTGCGGCGCGATCCACGGCGACTTCGGCGGGCGGGGGATCGGGGCGAACGGATCGCCCGGCTGGGCGTACTGGGGTACTGGTGGTGGCTGGGCCACGGCCTGCTGAGGCGCCGCGGCCGGTGGCGGGGGTGACGCCGCGGGCTGCTCGACCGTGGGCTGCTCGGCTGCCGGCTCGGCCGGTGTCGGCGGATGGGCCGCTTGCCCGCTGGATTCTGGCTGTTCTGGTGTGGTCATGGTTTGCTCTCCCGGGTTCCCGTCCACGATAAGCGCGGGAATCGAGAACGCTCTGTGACCGCGCAGGCTCCTACCCAGTGCATAAGCAGGCCGCCGCATTGTCGGAGTTCTCTCGTACGGTGGTGGGCGTGAGAATCGCCAGTGACATCGTCCCGAGCAGCGGCGTCTTCAAGGTCGTCGCCGACTTCGAGCCGTCCGGCGACCAACCGGCGGCCATCGAAGATCTCGAACGCCGGGTGAAAGCGGGCGAGCGCGACATCGTGCTCCTGGGCGCGACGGGCACCGGCAAGTCGGCGACCGCGGCATGGCTGATCGAGCGGGTGCAGCGGCCGACCCTTGTCATGGCGCCGAACAAGACGCTCGCGGCACAGCTGGCCAACGAACTGCGCGAGATGCTTCCCGACAACGCGGTCGAGTATTTCGTCAGCTATTACGACTACTACCAGCCCGAGGCATACGTCCCGCAGACCGACACCTACATCGAGAAGGACTCGTCGGTCAACGACGAGGTCGAACGCCTGCGGCACTCGGCGACGATGTCGCTGCTGACTCGGCGCGACGTCGTCGTGGTGGCCACTGTCTCGTGCATCTACGGCCTGGGCACGCCGCAGGAGTACGTCGACCGTGCCGTTCGGCTGCGGGTCGGTCAGCAGGTCGAGCGGGAGAAGATCCTGCGCCGCCTCGTCGAGGTGCAGTACGCGCGCAACGACCTGTCCTTCACTCGGGGCACGTTCCGGGTGCGCGGCGACACGGTCGAGATCTTCCCGGTGTACGAGGAGCTCGCGATCCGTGCCGAGATGTTCGGCGACGAGATCGAGCGGTTGTACTACCTCCACCCGCTGACCGGCGAGGTCGTGCGCGAGGTCGACGAGGTGTTCGTCTTCCCGGCCACGCACTACGCAGCCGGCCCGGAGCGGATGGAACGCGCGATCCGCGGCATCGAGAAGGAGCTCGAGGAACGTCTTGCCGAGTTGGAGAAGCAGAACAAGCTGCTGGAAGCACAGCGGTTGCGCATGCGCACCAGCTACGACGTCGAGATGATGCGCCAGGTCGGCTTCTGCTCCGGCATCGAGAACTACTCGCTGCACATTGACGGCCGCGAGCGGGGCAGTGCACCCAACTGTCTGATCGACTACTTCCCCGAAGACTTCCTGCTCGTCATCGACGAGTCCCATGTCACCGTCCCGCAGACCGGCGGCATGTACGAGGGCGACATGTCCCGCAAGCGCACGCTGGTCGAACACGGGTTCCGGCTGCCTTCGGCCATGGACAACCGTCCGCTGAAGTTCGAGGAATTCGTCGACCGCATCGGGCAGACGATCTACCTGTCCGCGACGCCGGGTCCGTACGAGTTGGGTCGCACGAAGGGCGAGTTCGTCGAGCAGGTGATCCGGCCGACCGGGCTCATCGATCCCGAGGTCATCGTCAAATCCACCAAGGGGCAGATCGACGACCTGGTGCACGAGATCCGCGAACGCGCCGAGCGCGACGAGCGCGTCCTGGTCACCACGCTGACGAAGAAGATGTCCGAGGATCTCACCGACTACCTGCTCGAGCTCGGCATTCGCGTGCGGTATCTGCATTCCGAGGTCGACACGCTGCGGCGGGTCGAGCTGCTGCGCGAGCTGCGCATGGGTGAGTACGACGTGCTCGTCGGCATCAACCTGTTGCGCGAGGGCCTCGACCTGCCCGAGGTGTCGCTGGTCTCGATCCTCGACGCCGACAAGGAGGGCTTCCTGCGGTCCGGCACCTCGCTGATCCAGACGATCGGGCGCGCCGCGCGAAACGTGTCGGGGCAGGTGCACATGTACGCCGACACGATCACGCCGTCGATGAAGAACGCGATCGACGAGACCAATCGCCGGCGGGCCAAGCAGATCGCCTACAACACCGAGCGCGGCCTCGACCCGCAGCCCCTGCGCAAGCGGATCGCCGACATCACCGACCGGCTTGCCCGCGAGGCAGCCGACACCGAGGCCTTGCTCGGTGAGGGTGCCGTGCCTGTCGGCGGGTCCGGACGTTCGCAGTCGCGCGGCAAGTCGGCCGTGCCAGGCCGTGGCGGTCGCGGTTCGGCCGGCGTCGTCGGCGTGGGCGCGCACGCCGACGGCAAGCTCGACATCGCCACCATGCCGCGCGCGGAACTAGCCGACCTCATCCAGCAGCTCAACGACCAGATGCTCGGGGCTGCGCGCGAGCTGCAGTTCGAGGTGGCCGCCCGGCTGCGCGACGAGATCAGCGAACTGAAAAAGGAATTGCGCGGCATGGACGTGGCCGGCGTCAAGTGACGGCCGGCAAGCCGCAGGACGCGCCCGACGAGCTTCGCCGGGGCGCGGCCGATTGGCGGTGAACGTCGCGGCATTGCTGTGCGAGCATCGGCCGGGACGTGGGTAAGGGGGCCGGCGAGTGCCGGCCCCCTTACCCGATCCGTGAGTTGCTTGGTCTCGCTACGGAAGGACATCCCAGAACGTCACGGTCGCGATGGCTCGAGCGTTCTTGCTGTCGGCCGACGTACCGGGGGTGAACGTGCTGCTGTCACCCTGGGTGTTGAAGGATGCCGCCGCCTGCAAGGCGTTCTTGATCGCGGTCTGGTTCGTGCCGCAGTACGCGGCCTCCCATGTTGCGAACACGCCGGATCCTCCGCTCGGCACGCTTCCGAAGGCCGAGGCGTTCAGCTCCGCCGAGAGCAGTTGCTGCAAGAGCTGCATCCTCGCTTGGTCGAGCGCCGACCGTTTGGCACCGGTGGACGTCTTCGAGACATCACTCCAGAAGCCACCCATGAGCTTGCCGAGCGTGTCGATCGGCCGACCGCAGATCGTCCTGTCACCGATGCCCGCCGTGCCCGCGACGCCGGGGAAGGTGTGCCCGAAGGCGGTGCCGCCGAACCAGGCGATGTTCGCGAGCGGGGTGTGCGTCGCCCAGAAGCCCTGCGTGCGGGTCACCCCTTGGCCGGTGTTCTCGAACGTGCAGGTCACCGTGTCGCCGATCTTCAGCGTGATGGTGGCGGTCTGCGTGTTCAGGTCGCCGACGCCCGTGCTGCCACCGCTGCCGGTGACCGCGCAGCTGTAGGGCGCGTTCGGGTCGGCTGGGTCCTGACCGATGCCGGTGAGAATCCACCCGAGTTGCGTGCCTTCCTTCACCGTGTAGGTGCCGGCATTCAGGGTCTGGCTGTTCTGGCCCCCGCCGGGCAGGGTGAATCCGTTGTAGCCCGTGCCGGTGGTCGTGAAGCCGAAGCTCCCGGTGTTCGCCGGCTTGGTGATCTTCTTGATAACGATCGTGCCGGGCTGGTCGTCGTTCGTGATCGTGCAGGTAGCTGATTGGCCGACAGCCAGCGAGATATTGCTGCCACTCTGCGAGCCACCCACGCAGACCCACGCGCTGGCCGAGTAGCCGTACACGTTGGTCTCGGACAGCGCCCAGGTGTCAGCCTTGAGCCCGGCGCCCGAGTCCACCGGGCTGGTGCCCGACAGATCGTTGGTGCCGGCCCCGTTGGCCGTCAGGGTGAAGTCCGCCACGGTCTTAGTACCACCGTTGTCGTTGACGACGACCTTGCGCAGGTGAAGCGCCGGCGCGATGTCGTCGTTGGTGACCGTGCAGGTCTTGGTCTGGCCGACGGCGATCGTGCCGAAGCAGTCGGTCGAGAACGAGGCCGCGTAGCCTGCGGGTCCGGACTCGGCGACGTTGTAGCTGCCGGCGTCCAGGGTGACCGTGGTGCCCGGAGACTCAGCGCCGGGGAAATCGTCCGGCGAGTCGTTCGTGCCACCGGAATCCAGCGTGAAGTCCTTGGCCTGGGCGGTGCCGCCGTTGTCGTTGATCACGTGCTTGATCACGATCAGCTTGGCCGCCTGGTCGTCGTTGGTGACGGTGCAGGTCTTGGTCTGGCCGACGGCGATCGTGCCGGTGCAGTCGGTCGAGAACGAGGCCGCGTAGCCTGCGGGTCCGGACTCGGTGACGTTGTAGCTGCCGGCGTCCAGGGTGACCGTGGTGCCCGGAGACTCCGCGCCGGGGAAGCCGTCGGCCGGGTTGGCGTTGGTCCCAGCCGTGCTCATCGCGAAGTCCTTGGCCGCGGCGGTGCCGCCGTTGTCGTTGATCACATGCTTGATCACGATCAACTTCGGAGCGATGTCGTCGTTGGTGACCGTGCAGGTCTTGGTCTCGCCGAGCGCGATCGAGCCGGTGCAGTCCGCTGAGAAGCTCGCGCTGTAGCCGGTGGGTCCGGACTCGGTGACGTTGTAGCTGCCCGCGTCCAGGGTGACCGTGGTGCCCGGAGACTCAGCGCCGGGGAAGCCGTCGGCCGGGTTGGCGTTGGTGCCAGCCGTGCTCATCGCGAAGTCCTTGGCCGCGGCGGTGCCGCCGTTGTCGTTGATCACATGCTTGATCACGATCAGCTTCGGAGCGATGTCGTCGTTGGTGACCGTGCAGGTCTTGGTCTCGCCGACGGCGATCGTGCCGAAGCAGTCGGTCGAGAACGAGGCCGCGTAGCCGGCGGGTCCGGACTCGGCGACGTTGTAGCTGCCCGCGTCCAGGGTGACCGTGGTGCCCGGAGACTCAGCGCCGGGGAAGCCGTCCGGCGAGTCGTTCGTGCCACCGGAATCCAGCGTGAAGTCCTTGGCCACGGCGGTGCCGCCGTTGTCGTTGATCACGTGCTTGATCACGATCAACTTCGGAGCGATGTCGTCGTTGGTGACCGTGCAGGTCTTGGTCTGGCCGACGGCGATCGTGCCGGTGCAGTCGGTCGAGAAGCTCGCGCTGTAGCCGGTGGGTCCGGACTCGGTGACGTTGTAGCTGCCGGCGTCCAGGGTGACCGTGGTGCCCGGAGCCTCCGCGCCGGCGAAGTCGTCCGGCGAATCATTCGTGCCACCGGAATCCAGCGTGAAGTCCTTGGCCACGGCGGTGCCGCCGTTGTCGTTGATCACGTGCTTGATCACGATCAACTTCGGAGCGATGTCGTCGTTGGTGAGGGTGCAGGTCTTGTCCTGGCCTACGACCACCGTCACGTTGCCGCTGGCATCGCAGTCGCCGGAGATGCCGGTCAAGGCGTACCCGGCAGGACCACCCGTCTCACTCACGTTGTAGGCGCCGCCCGTGAGTGTGTACTTCGTGCCGGTCGTGCTTCCTGGTTGCGGGCTGTCCGTGACGTCGCTCGTGCCGCTCTTCACGTGGAGCGACCAGTCAGCCGCGGTCGCCGTTCCCCCGTTGTCGTTGACGACCTGCTTGATGACGGTGAGCGTGCCGACCCGCCGGCTGTCGAGGTAGGTACACGTCCAGTCCTCGCCTTCCTTCATGACGATGTTGGCCGTCGTCGTGCTCGTGGTGTACGACCCGCCGTTCGCATTCGTCACCGAGCACGAGACGGAGTCGAAGCCCCAGCCTGAAGGGATCGAGCTCTCGTTGACGCTGTAGGTCACGAAACTGGTGATGTTGCTGAATGACTTCGTGTTCGCGCTCGTCCCGTCATCGACGAGGCTGAAGTTCGTCAGCGGCGCCGGAGAACCCGTGAAGCCGAAGCTCGTCGGGCCGTTGGGGGTCGCGTCCTTGATGACCGTGATCGACCCGGGGAAGATCACGGCCTCGGCCGACAGCGACCGGTCCTGGTTGCCGCCCGATCCGTCCAGATCGATGAGGCGCGTGTGGTATGGAGAGCCGGAAATATTGATCGCCGAGTTGCCGGAGCCCCAGTCGTGCCGCGAGGAGATGTGGCCGCCCCACGCGAGGACTGGGTTTGCCTGGGTCGCGGTGAAGGTAAGCGTGATGCGAGCCGACTTGTCGCCGACGAAGCCGGGGCCATCGGCGTAGGTGTACGAGCTGACGCTGGTGATCGTGCCGCCGTAGAAGGTGAAGTTGCCGGCCGCCGGCGTCACGCCCGCACCGGTCACCTGTGGGTCGGCCGGGATGGGGAAAGTCGTAGGGCTGTTGCATGGGCTGACACCGAGGCACGGGTTCGCGGTCGCTACCGTCCGGTTGAACGTAGTGAGGTAGTCCAGGGCGTGCGTGCCGCTCTTCGTCGTGTCCCACTCGATGGTGACCGTGTGCGAGGACAGCGACAGGCTGCCGAACGTCATCCGGTAGGGGATCGAGTCGCCTTCTAGATAAACCGCCTTGCTCGCGCCGAGGTTGCCGTTCACCCAGTCGCTCGCGGCGGCGCTGCAGCCATCGGTATTTGACGACGGAACCGGATCGTTCGCGCACTGGTCGAGGCTCGCTGACGGGTTTGCGTCGGTGAAACTCGAGGAGGCCCGGAGGGTCGTCGTCCCGTCCGCTGCCAGCTGGCTGGCCTCGACCGAGTAGTGGGAGATGAAGCTCGTCGACAGCTTGAAGATGTCTTGAATCGTCCCGACCGCGGCGGGAGAGACGTCGGCGGTGTGCTGCCAGGTGTAGCCGTCGCTGTCGTTGACGACAATGTGGACCGGGCTGCCAGCCGAGTCCCAGTTGGCGCCGGTGAGCGTGACGGTCTGCCCGGGGTTGTAGTCCGCGAAGTCGCTCTGAATCGTCGGCGCACCGCCGTCTGCCCCCGCCGATGCCGCGTTGAAGACCAGCGCTGCCGGGATCATCCCGGCCAACAGCGCCACCGTGGCCAACAGGGCCGTTCGGTGTTTGGCTCCCTTACGGTGCGACGCGTTGCTTCTCGACAGAAAGCCTGGCACTTTGACACGCGGCATAATTCCGCGCCTCCCCCGAAGCAAAGCCATTAACGCCCCCCGTGGACGCAAGCAATGTGTACAGGTGAGAAGCACCATCGGGCAATGGGCCAAAAGTCCCGCCGTCAGGAATTGCCTGTGAATTCGCAACACATAATCGGGCGAAGCCCGTCAAGTCAATCTGCCTTTCCCGCCAAGCCCTTCGTGGGTCCGACCATGATCTGGCGTGCTGCCGCCGATTTGGCTCGTTATATGCGCTATCGATGGGCACCAGCGTGCCACGGCACGCGAATGTCAATACGCAAAGGATGCTATAGGCACGGTGGGTGCCTTTACTCGTGCAATATTTAGCGTGATGACCAGCAACCCGACCAGCCGGACCGATTCCAGAACGGAGGATTATGTACGGCTGAAAACACGATTGCCTCGATACCTTCCATCCAACGGGTCGAAGGCGATATTTCGGCGCATCGCGGCGAGCGAGTCGAAATGCCCTGGCCGGACCGGATACGCCACCGTCGAGACCACTGAGGGCCGGTGCGTGTCGAGCGACTAACGCAGCGGTCCGGCCGCCACTGCGGGATATGGCCGGCCGCCGACCTGGCTCACGGCGCGCGCGGCGTACGTGTGCGCCAGCCGGATCGCCAGCTCCGGGGCGATCCCGCCGCTCTGGGCGGCGAGGAACCCCGCCGCGAACGCGTCGCCGGCGCCGGTGCTGTCGACCACGCTCAGTGGCATCGTCGGGACGGATACCGCATCACCACGCTGCGCCCACACCGCACCGTCCGGGCCGCGCTTGACGATGGCGTGCCCGCACCTGATCGACAGGACCCTGGCTGCCGATACCGGATCGAACTGGCCGGTCAGCTCGATCGCCTCGTCGGCGTTGGCGAAGAGCAGCAGTGGGTGGCCGAGCCAGTCGAGGAAGGTCGCGGGATTGACCGCGTGGATCAGCGCCCTCGAGGCCGCGTCGACGGAGATGGACAGTCCGCGGTCGCGGGCCAGGGCCATGGCGCCGAGTGCCGCGGGGCGGCTCTCGGCGTTGAGCAGCGTGTAGCCGGACACGTGCAAGTGGGTCTGCTCGACGAACAGTTCGACCGGCAGGTCGCTGGTGCGCAGTCCCGCGTTGGCGCCGGCGTCGGGCAGCATCGTGCGCTCGCCGGTGTCGCTCACCAAGACGATGCACATCCCGGTCGGCCGTTCCGGATCGATCGTGACGGCCAGGTGGACGCCGGCGCCGCGCAGCGAGGCCGTCGCGGCACGTCCGGGCTCGTCGTCGCCGACGCGGCCCACGAACGCGACCATCACGCCTGCCGCGGCCAGCCAGCACGCCGTGTTGGCCGCTGACCCGCCGCCACCGGTCGTCACGGAGGACGGCGTGTCCGACCCGACGGCGAGCGGGCCGGACAGCCGGGTGACGACGTCGGTCATGACGTCGCCGAGGCAGATGACGCGATTCATGGTGCGTCGGTGGACGAGGCGGCGATCTCGACGGCGATCTGCGCGGCGAGCCGGGCGTTGCTGCGCACCAGTGCGACATTCGTGCGCAGTGATGCGCCCTGCGTCTCGCGGTGGAAGAAGTCGAGCAGGAATGGCGTGACGTCCTTGCCGTGAACGCCCGCGGAGTCGGCGGCGGTGAGGGCGGCGGCCAGCACGCGCGCGTGCACGGCAGGGTCGAGCTGGTCGCCGACGGGTACCGGGTTGGCGAGCAGCAGGCCGTACCCCGCGGTGCCGAGATCGCGCTGGGCGCGCAGCACGGCCGCGACCTCGGCGGGAGATTCGACGCGCCAGTCGAGGTGATGTCCGGAGTCGGCCAGGTAGAAGCCGGGGAAGCAGCTGGTGCGGTAGCCGAGCACGCTGATGCCAAGCGTCTCGAGCCGCTCGAGCGTCGCGGGAACGTCGAGCACGGACTTCACGCCGGAGCAGACGACGAGCACCGGCGTGCGCGAGAGCGTGTAGAGGTCCGCGGACTCGTCCCAGGATTCCCGTGCGTGGCGGTGCACGCCGCCGAGCCCGCCGGTGGCGAACGCCACGATGCCGGCGCGGGCCGCGAGATGCGCAGTGGCGGCGACCGTCGTGGCCGCCGTGCGAACCCGTGCGGCGACGACGCCGAGGTCGCGGGCGCTTGCCTTGACAACGTCGCTGTCAGTGGCGATTCGGGCCAGCCCGGCGTCGTCGAGGCCGATGTGCGGGTGCCCGTCGATGACAGCGATCGTCGCGGGCACCGCGCCGCCGGCTCGTACTTCGGCCTCGATCTCGCGGGCGATCCGGAGATTGTCAGGACGGGGTAGCCCGTGGCTGATGATCGTGCTCTCCAAGGCGACCACCGCCTGACGGGTTGCCAACGCACGGGCAACCTCCGGATGGATCTGCACGTGTGCATTCTGCGTGAGCACGCTCCGCAGTTGCCAACGGCCAGGCTGTGCGCGCAGTCATGCCCGGCGGGCCGGCCGGATCAGGCCGGTCGCCACGGCGGCGACGGCGAATGAGCTCAGTGAAGCGCTCATCCATGTCTGCGGCGTGAAGTGCAGCCACGACTGCACGTGCGCCCACGCGGTGTCCCATCCCGGCACGGCGGCCGGATGGATCAGCTGGTAGGTGCCGAAGCCGAGCGCCCACGGGACGAGCATCACCCATCGTGGCGGCGCGGACTGCGAGGTGTTCCAGCTGTGGCGCCGGCGCAACACGAAGTAGTCGACGACGAACACCGCGGACAGCGGCACGAATACCGCACCGATGAGCAGCAGGAAGTTCTGGTAGTCGGCACCCAGCTTCAACACCAGGGCGCCGGCCGTCGCGAGCACGCCGATCGCGACCGCCAGCACCCGCCGGTCGCTCAGCGGGCGCAGGTTCTGCACCGACACCGTCGTCGAGTAGACGTTCGTGAATGACTCGTCGAGCTCGCGGAGCACCAGGATCGCGAACGGCAGCCAGCCGAACGGCACGGCGATGAACGCCTTGAACACCGGCGCGTTGTCGCCCGCATACCCGGCGACGACCGTCGAGAAAGCCAGCAGGCCGAGCGTGTAGTACGCGATCTGCGCGACGGCGTAGCCCACGAGCGACCCGGCGAACGCGCCGTCGCTCGACCGGGCGTGGCGGGTGTAGTCGGCGGCGAGTGGAACCCAGGAGATCGACACCGCGATCACGCCGTCCGCGGCGAGCCAGAATCCCGACCACGATCCGTGTGTGAGGCTCGGCAGCGGGTGCCGCGCGAACTCGACGAAGAAGTACACGCTGGACGCTGCCACCGCCACGATCGCGTACCGGCGCAGCGTCCGCACGACGCCGAGCGGACGCAACGCCATCGCCGTTGTGAGCACACCGGCGGCCATGACGTAGGGCCAGCGAACCTCCCACGGCAGCAGCTGTTCGGCCGCGGTGGCGATCACGACCAGCTCGAACACGGCCCAGCCGAGGCACTGCAGCAGATTGAGCACGGTCGGCAGGTACGACAGCCGGGTTCCGAACAGCCCGCGCATGAGCACCATTGCGGGGCTGCCGGTCTGCGCTCCGGCTCGCGCCGCGAGGGCCACCGGCACGAAGCCGATCACGGAGCCTAGGACGACGGCGACGAAGGCCGCGGTCAGGGAAACCGGCTGGTCGGTCGGTACGAGGACGTAGTACGCGTACGCCGGGCCGAGCAGGCTCACCCCGAGGTTTCCCCACAGGCCGATCTGGTCGGCGAAGCCCAAGGTGCGCGGCTGTGGGTCGGCCAGGGTCCGCCCCGGCTCGGTCTGTGGCGCATCCCGCACGGATCGCTCGGCGATCGTCATCGTCAACTCCCTACACCGGCATTACCCGGTGGGTTCGGCGGTCGGCGGCACGGATTGCCGCCCTCTCAGCCCGGATCGCGCCCGAGCTCCCGCGGATGGCTGGGGTTACAACACGGCCATGCCCTCCGTTGGGGAGGAGGCCTGCGCGTGGTGACGTCTCGGGATGCGCCCGGCCAACCGCGCAAGGCGTCCTGCCGTGACCGCGGCTGCCATGGCGGCGGCCATGCGGGCCGGCTGCTGGGCGCGGGTGACCGCCGAGGCGAGCAGCACGGCGTCGCAGCCGAGCTCCATCGCGAGCGCGGCGTCCGAGGCCGTGCCGATACCGGCGTCGAGCACCACCGGCACGCGCGCTTCGGCGACGATCAGCTCGATGTTGTGCGGGTTCGCAATGCCCAGGCCGCTGCCGATGGGGGAGCCGAGCGGCATGACCGCGGCGCAGCCTGCCTGCTGCAGGCGGCGCGCCAGCACCGGGTCGTCGTTCGCGTACGGCAGCACGCTGAACCCGGCGGCGACCAGCTGCTCGGCGGCGTCGAGCAGTTCGATCGGGTCGGGCAGCAGCGTGCGCTCGTCGGCGACGACCTCGAGCTTGATCCAGTCGGTGTCCAGTGCCTCACGGGCCAGCTTCGCCGTCTGCACCGCCTCGTACGCCGTGCGGCAACCCGCGGTGTTCGGCAGGATCCGGACGCCGTGCTGGTCGAGCACGTCCAGGATCGAGCCGCCGGTGCCGGGCGAGACACGGCGCATCGCGACCGTGCACATCGCTGTCTGTGAAGCGATGATGGCCTCGTCGACCACCTGCATGCTGGGCGCGCCGCCCGTGCCGAGGATCAGCCGTGACGAGAGCTCGACGCCGGCGATCACGAACGGGTCGTCCATGTCAGCCTCCTTGGACCGCGGTGAGCAGTTCGACGGACTGGCCGTCGACGAGCGCGAACGAGGCCCAGTCGCCCCGCGGCACGACCTCGCCGTCGACTGCGGCGGCGGTGCCGCGCCGGTTGCCGATCTCGCTGTCGAGCAACTCGGCGAGCGTGCTGCCGTCGTCGAGCACCCGGGACTCGCCGTTGACCGTGACGTTCACGCGACGGCCCGCGAGAAGCGCGCCGGTGTGAACGGCGCGAGCGAGTCGGGCAGCGACCCGTCGGCGATCAGGTCGGCGATGCCGTCCGCTGTGACCGGCGTCAGCAGGACGCCGTTGCGGTAGTGCCCGGTCGCGAGCACCAGCCCGTCCAGGGCGGACGGGCCGATCAGTGGCGCATTGTCGGGAGTGGCCGGCCGGACGCTCGTGCTGACCTCGACCAGCTCGGCTTCGCCCAGGACGGGCACGAGCGACTGGGCGTCGCGCAGCAGTTCGTAGACCGCGCCGGCGCGTGGCCGCAGGTCGAAACCGGCCTCCTCGCTGGACGCGCCGACGACGATGCGCCCGTCGCCACGCGGGACGAGGTAGACCGGGGAGCCCTGCACCTCGCCGCGCACGACGTGATCGAGCAGGGCGCCGCCCGTGGCACGCAGGTGCACCGTCTGGCCCTTCACCGGGCGGACGGGGACGGCGGGCACGCCGGCAATGCTCGGAGACCAGGCTCCCGCCGCGAGCACGACAGTGGACGCGTCGAGCACGTCGCCGCCCTCGAGGCCGACACCGACCGCTCGGTCTGCCACGCAGCGTAGTTCCGCGACGCGGCGCGGAACGATCTGAGCGCCGGCCTGCTCGGCGGCGGTCAGCAGCGCGGCATGCAGGGCGCGGCTGTCGACCTGGTGGTCGTCGGGCGCCAGCAGCCCACCGGGAAGTCCGGGGGCGAGCGCGGGTTCCATGCGGCGCAGATCCTGGCTGGTGAGCAGTTCGGTCGTCACGCCGAGCGTCTGCCCGAAGGCGTGCTGATCGTGCAGGGTCGCGAGGTCGGCGGCGTCCCATCCCACGACGATCGTGCCGGTGCGTCGGTAGCCGACATCCAGGCCTGTGAGGTCGGCGAGCTCGTCGGTGAAAGCCGGATACCGGCGCGCGGAGTCGAGGTTGAGCGTCAGCAGCGACTCCTCGCCGTAATGCAGCTCGGTGACCGGGGTGAGCATGCCGGCCGCTGTCGACGACGCTCCGGCGCCGGGTGCCGGATCGGCGACGGTGACGTCGAGGCCGCGCTGCGCGCAGCGCCAGGCGATGCCGAGGCCGATGACGCCCGCGCCGACGACGACCACGTCGCTCACGTCAGATACCCCGTCCGCTCGGGGCTGGGGCTCGAGGCAATCTCCCTGCGCCGGCATTACCCGGATCAGGTCAGACGGTCGGTGGCTCCCAGCCAACCCTCTCAGCCCGGTCCGCACCGGGCTCCCGTGTACCGCCCGACCATACCTCGGGCCCCGGGTAGCGTGCGGGCGTGCCCGATCCGCTCGACGATGCCCGGCTCTACCTGTGCACGGACTCGCGCAGCCGGCAGGGCGATCTCGAGCAGTTCCTCGATGCGGTGCTCGGCGCCGGTGTCGACATCGTGCAGCTGCGCGAGAAGGGTCTCGAGGCGGCCGACGAGCTGCGGTTGCTGGAGGTCTTCGCTGAGGCGGCGCGCCGCCACGGCAGGCTGTTCGCCGTCAACGACCGCGCCGACATCGCGCTCGCCGCCGCGGCCCCGATGCTGCACCTGGGCCAGGACGACCTGCCGGTGCCGATCGCGCGTCGCATCGTCGGCGACGCGCCGCTGATCGGGCGGTCGACCCACGACGCCGCACAGTTCGACGCTGCAGACCGCGAGCCCGGCGTCGACTACCTGTGCGCCGGTCCGGTCTGGACGACGCCCACCAAGCCGGGCCGTCCCGCCGCCGGCCTGGCGCTGATCGAGCACGCGGCTCACGTGGCGTCCCGGCCGTGGTTCGCCATCGGCGGCATCGAGTCACTGGACCGCCTGGACGAGGTGCTCGCCCATGGCGCCCGGCGGGTGGTCGTCGTCCGGGCGATCACCGAAGCCGACGACCCGGCCGCCGCCGCGCGAGCATTCGCGGAGCGGCTACGCCGCGATTAGGGCCACTCGCGCACGCGCCAGAAGTGGCCCACCGGGCCCAGGCCGGCGCCCAGCGGGAACGAGTCCGCGACGGCGCCGGTGATGAACCGCTTGCCCGACTGCACCGCGTCCGCCACGTCCATGCCGTGCGCCAGCCCGGCGCAGATCGCGGCTGCGAGCGTGTCGCCGGAGCCGTGTGTGTGCACCGTGTCGGTGCGTGGCGAACTCAGCTCGACGAACCGCTCGCCGTCGAACAGCACGTCGACGGCCGCGCCATCGGGCAGGTGGCCGCCCTTGATGAGCACCCACTTCGGCCCGAGCGCGTGCAGGGCGCGGGCGGCGTCCTGCATGCCGGCGCGGTCTCGCGCCTCGAACCCGGTGAGCAGCTTGACCTCGCCCAGGTTCGGGGTGACCACGGTCGCCAGCGGGATGATCAGCTCGCGCAGCGCCGCAATCGCGTCCGGGCGCAGCAGCGGGTCGCCGTGCTGCGACGCCGCGACCGGGTCGACCACAAGCGGGAAGACGCGCAGTTGCTGCACTGTCTCGGCCACCGCCTGCATGATCTCGGCGGACGCCAGCATGCCGGTCTTGGCCGCCCGCACGCCGAGGTCGCTCGCCACGGCCTCGATCTGCTCGGCGACGGCGTGCGGCGGTAGTTCGTAGAAGCCGGTCACGCCCCGCGAGTTCTGCACGGTCACTGCCGTGATTGCCGACATGCCATGCACGCGGCAAGCGAGAAACGTCTTCAGGTCGGCCTGGATGCCGGCGCCGCCGCCGGAGTCGGATCCGGCAATCGTCAGGGCGGTGGGCGGGGAGGTCGTCATGGCCGACAAGTATGCGGATGCGATTATCGCGCCGTGACCCGCAACCCCGGCAGCTGGACCGCGCGCCTGTGGGCCGAGACCGCAGACACCTATGCCGCGATCCTCGAGCACCCGTTCCTCGCGGGCCTGACGTCCGGCGATCTCGATCCGCAGGCGTTTGCGCACTACGTCACCCAGGATGCGCACTACCTGCGCGACTACGCCCGCGCCCTCGCCGTCGTCGGGGCCAAGGCACCGACGCACGCCGACACGGGGATGTTCGCCCGGCACGCCGCGATCACGGTCGACGTCGAGCTGGCGCTGCACGAGACGCTGCTCGCCGAACTCGGCCTGGACGCCGCCGCGGTCGACGCGACGCCGGTTGCGCCGACGACGCTCGCGTACACGAGCTACCTGCTGGCGACGGCGTACTGCGGCAGCTTTGCCGAGGGGATCGCAGCGGTGTTGCCGTGCTACTGGATCTACGCCGAGGTCGGAGCCGCGCTCGTCGCCCGCGGCTCGCCCGATGCGCGCTACCAGCGCTGGATCGACACCTACGCCGGCGATGAGTTCGCCGCGGTGGTCGCCGAAGTCCTGGACCTCGCCGATCGCGTCGGCGCGGAGCTGTCGCCGGAGGACGAAGCCCGGGCGCGGGCGCACTTCGGCACGACGGCCCGCTACGAGTGGATGTTCTGGGACGCCGCCTGGCGCCGCGAAGCGTGGCCGCTGTGAGTGCTCCCGGATTGCGGCACGTCACGCTCAGCACGAGCACGTTCGAGCGGAGCCTCGCCTTCTACGACGCGGCGCTCAGCGCGCTCGGTCTGGCGCGGCTGCAGGAGTTCGGCGACGAGGAGGAGGACGACGCTCCGTTGGAGGCGGCGGGCTACGGGCTGCCCGGGCAGCAGCCGGTGTTCTGGCTGGTGGCCGGCGCCGGGGCATCCCGTGGCACGCACGTCGCGTTCGGGGCCGGCTCGCGCGCGCAGGTCGACGCGTTCTTCGCGGCCGCGACGACGGCCGGCGGCTCGGCGACACAGGCGCCGCGTCGCTGGGAGATCTACCGGCCCGGCTACTACGGCGCGCTCGTCGCAGACCCCGACGGCAACCTGGTCGAGGCTCTCGTCGACGAGTAAGCCGGGGGATCGTCCGTTCCACACGGTCGGCGGTCTCGCGAGCGCTTGGACGTCAGCCGATGTCGGTGAAGTGCTCGACGTGCGGCGGCTCGGCGAAGAACGGCCCGATGGCCGCGCGCCAGGCCGTGAACCGCTCGGTGGCCCGGAAGTTCTGCTCGTGCGCGTCGACGGTGTCCCATTCCACCAGCAGCACGAACCGGGACGGCGACTCGACGCCGCGCGTCATCCGGATCGAGATGCACCCGGGCGTCCGGGTGACGATCTCGCGTGCCCCGCGATATGCGGACGTGAATGCCTCCTCGCTGCCTGGCTGGATGTGAATGCTGGCGACCTCGAGAACCATGCCCGGCAGCCTTCCAGAAGCACGCAGAGCGCCTGAACGGCGATTCGCCGTCGTTCCCCACCCGTCACAACTGGCACACTGGCCACATGCGGACGGCGCGGGTGCTCGCCACGTCCGCGGTGCTCGTCGCCATCGGCGGCTGCGCCGCGGCCGTCGTCGGCGTGGCGGCGACCCAGCCGAAGTCGCACGGTCACGAGCGGCTGGACCCGCTGCCCACCCTCACGACGAGGGCGCTCCCGCTGTCCGATCTCGCGGTCACGAGCGCGGCGCCGAGGACATCTGCGGCGCCGTCGAGCACGACACCGAGGCCGCATCCGAGCTCGTCGTCGCAGCACGCCGCGCCGACCCGCCCGTCGTCGGCCAGCCCGGCACGCCCGGCGCCGCGCACGACCGCGACGACTCCATCGGCCGCGCCGAAGCCGGCACCGGTACGCGGCGGGGCGCTGCCGCTCGGCTACAGCACCGGCACCGCGACCCGGGTCATCACCGTCGTCGCCGCGTCCACGAGCAGTACGACGGCGCAACTGCAGGCCTGGACCAAGGCGCCCGGCGGTGGCTGGTTGCGGTACGGCTCGGCGGTCACCGCGCACGTGGGCTCGCAGGGCCTGACCACCCAGCCGAGCGAGAGCAAGTCGGCCACCCCGATCGGCAGCTTCACGCTGACGCTGGCGTTCGGGGCGCTGTCGAACCCGGGCACCGGGCTGTCCTATTTCAAGACGACCGCTGCGGACTGGTGGATCAGTCAGTCGGGCCCGCTGTACAACACCCACCAACACTGTTCGAGCGGTTGCTCGTTCACCCTGAGCGCTCCCAACGAGCACCTGCGCTACGAGACGCCGTTCTACAACTACGCGGTCGTGATCAACTACAACCGGTTCCCGGTGAAGGCCGGTGCGGGCAGTGCGTTCTTCCTGCACGTCACCGACGGCGGTGCGACCGCCGGATGCGTCGCGATCTCGCAGTCCAAGCTCGTCTCGCTGATGCGCTGGCTCGGCCCGTCGACCCACCCGAGGATTCTCATCGGGGTGTCGTGAGAGGGTGGGCGGGTGTCCGCCCCCACGGTCATCCCGATCCGCCTGCTCGCCGCCGGGACACTCGCGTCGCTCACGCTGATCGGCTGCACGTCAGCGGTCCAGGCCGGGCACGGCGTACCGCTCATCTCGCCAGCCACGACGAGCCGCCCGGCCGCGTCATCGCATCCGGCCACGCCGAAGCCGACGCACAAACTCACACCCAAGCCGAGCCCGACCACGAAGCACTCAACTCCGCCGCCGTCGCCGACCAGCAGCCGTCCGGCGTCGACCGGCCTGCGGTTGCACGTGACCACCGGCACAGCGCAGCAGGTCGTCACGGTGGTCGCGTCGTCGACCGGCAGCACGACCGGCACCCTGCAGGCATGGACGAAGACCTCGTCCGGCTGGCAACGGCACGGCTCGGCCGTCACCGCGCACTTGGGCTCGCAGGGGCTGACCGCGCACCCGAGTGAGAGCAAGTCGGCCACCCCGATCGGCAGCTTCACGCTGACCCAGGCCTTCGGCAGCGCGTCGGATCCCGGCACGCGCCTCGCCTACTTCCGAACCGACAGCAGCGACTGGTGGGTCAGCGACGCGTCCTCGCGGTACTACAACACCCACTATCGCTGCGCGAGCGGTTGCCCCTTCGACACGGGTGCCGGCGAGAACCTGAAGGCGGCGGGCTTCGTCTACACCTACGCCGTCGTCATCGACTACAACCGTTTCCCGGTGACGCCCGATGCGGGCAGCGCGTTCTTCCTGCACGTCACCGACGGCGGGGCGACCGCTGGATGCGTGTCGATCCCCGAGGCCAGCCTGGTGTCGATCATGACGTGGCTGGACCCAGCGGCTCATCCGCGCATCCTGATCGGGGTCGCGTGAGCGCGTAACGTGCCGCGCCGAGCAGGGGAGCGTGCTCGGGATCCTGGGCGACGACCATCGGCACCGGGTCGCTCAGCTCGGCGGTGAACGCCGGGCCGAACAGATCCCAGGACGCCGACATGGATCCACCCACCACGACGACCTCCGCCTTGAAGCGCTCCAGCCACGGCGCCATCGCGGCACCGAGTTCGCGCATCGTGGCGTCTATGACCTCGCGTGCCGCGCGCTCGCCGCCACGTGCCCGCTCGGCGATCTCACGGACGTCCGCGGCCGCATCGCCCGTCGAGACCCGGTAGGCGGCACGGATCGCCCGGCGTGACACCACATCCTCCAGCGGACGTTCCCCGATCCGCAGGTGGTGCGCGCGGCCCTCCGGCGGGACGTCCGGGCCCTGGTTGACGATCTCGCCGTCCGCGAGGAACGACGACCCGATGCCCGTGCCGAGCGTGATGGCCGCGCAGCGGGCGTATCCGGTAGCGGCGCCGTGCAGCCATTCGCCGAGCAGGAACGCGTCGGCGTCGTTGAGGAAACTGACCGACGCCGGGCGCGGACGGATGCCCTCGCACAGCGCGGAGCCAAGGTCGGCACCACGAAGGTTGTCGAACTTGCCGACATCCTCGAACAGCGCGATGCCGCGGGCATAGTCGAACGGGCCCGGCATGGCCACGCCCCAGCGGGCCCGCGGCTGCGGCGGTAGCGTGGCCGCCGCCGCGAGGAACTCGCCCGTCAGCGTCGTGGCGGACGCGTGGCTGTCGAGCGAGCGCCTGCTGAGCGTGCCGGGCACGATCTGCCAGGTGCCGCTGTCGATCAGCGCGGCGCTGACGTGCGTCCCGCCGACCTCCAAGGCCGGCACGTGGTCGCGGTGCATGCGATGTTCCTACCGCACGGGCCGGCGAACGAACTCATCGAGCAGGCCGGGCAGGACGTCGCCCGCCAGGTCGACGGCATCGGCCACCGCGACGTCCTGGACGCGGTAGCCCTGCCGGCCCGCGGCGGTCGTGGCGGTCAGCGTCGCCAGGCCGGCGCGTCGCTGGAAGAACGTGCTGCGCAGGTTGACGCCGATGATCCCGTCGCGCGAGAGCACGGCACGGCGCCGTACGAGTGCGCCGCTCTGCGTCACGAGGTAGCTGTCAGTCAGCGCGTGTCCGAGGTTGCTCGCCCGGTCGGCAGCAAGCGGCAGGCTGAGCGCAACAAGGACGAGCGCGCCGGTCCAGCCCCAGCCGTGCGCGCCGGCCGCGGCCCAGACCAGACCGATCACCGCGACTATGGCCAGGCTCCCGACGACGGCGCGGACGAAGCGACGTCGCCGGGCTCGCGGGCCGTGCCCGATCAGCGGCGTGGTGAACGGGCCGGACGTGCGTAAGGCAGCGGCCGACACGCGGACCGCCTCGTGACGCGGCCCGGGCGGCATCAGCATCGTGCCGCCGCGCTCGGCTCCTCGTCCGACCCGGAGCCCGGTGGCGATCACCAGAGCGCGCGCGCCGCCCACTGCGCGGAGCAGCAACGGCTCGCTGACCTCTGCGCCGCGCAGGCGGCGCTCCTCGATGCTGGTGGCGCGCGAAGTGATCAGTCCGCGCGTCACGTGCAGGGTGCCGCCTGCATGCCTGGTCAGCCGGAAGTTCCAGAACGCGAGGACATACCCGGCCGTCGACGCGGCGGCAATGAAGACGACGGCGCCCGCGCCGAGTTCGAGCACGTCGCGCCACAGCGGTGCCGAGCTGAGGTGGTCGACGAACGTTCGCAGCGGGCCGAAACGCTCCGGGTCGATGTGCGCCTCGTTGTTCAGCCGCCAGGCGAAGCCGGCGATGGCCACCGCGGTCAGCGCGCCGGAGAGGGTGAACGGCGCGTACCGCACCCATGACGGCGGCAGCCGGAGGATCTCCGTCTCGTCCACGGACATGATGTCCACTGTGGACGGTGTGGCCGGGGTTCGATGCAGCAGCTCCTCGCGAAGATGCGCCGCGTCGGCCGTACGCAGCCCGTCGAGGGTGAGCCCGGGCCGGCCCTTGCGGTCCGACGTCCCGGTGCCGATCACCACGCGGGCCAGACCCAGCACGCGGTGCATGGCGTGCGCGGTCACGTCCACCGTCCGGACGCGGTCGAGCGGGGCAGCGACCGTCCGGCGGCGCAGCAGCCCGTGGCGTAACTGGATCTGGCCTGCCGCGATGCGAAATCGCGTCGTGAACCAGCGCAACGTAGCGGCCGCGGCCACGATGCCGGTGGCGATCAGGCTCCATTGCGAGCCGTGGCCGCTGCCCTGCCCGGCCAGCAGCAGGCCGACCAGCGCGGGCAGCGCCCGGGCGAGTTCGACGAGCGGATGGATGATCAGCATCCGCGGATCGAGCCGGCGCCACTCGCCGACGGGCGTCAGCGCCGCCGGCTCGGAGACGACCGGCGCGCTCATGTCGCGTCGCCGGTGGCGGTGTGCGCGCTGGTGGTGAGCTCGTCGACGATCCGCTCCGCCGTGGCGTGGTCGAGACCGTGGATCTCGAGCGGGCCTGCCGCGGACGCGGTCGTGATGGTGACGTTGGCGAGGCGGAAGACCTGCTCGAGCGGTCCGCGCTGGATGTCGACGGTCTGGATGCGCGACACGGGCGCGATGCGACGCTCCTGGGTGAACCAGCCCGCCTGCGTGTAGACCGCGGTGGGCGTCGTCTCCCACCGATGCACCCGGTACCGCCAGCGCGGCATGACCACGATGTGCGCAAATGCGACGGTTCCGGTCGCCGCAATCGTCACGTAGCGCCACGACGCGATGTCATGCTCACCGACCAGCAGGACGACGACCTCGACCGCGATGACGCCGAGCCAGCCGGCAACGGCTCGTGCGCTCCAGAACGCCACCGCGCGGCGGCTCACCCGCTGGCTCGGCTCCCGCAGATGTGGCGTCGTCACGTCCGCGGGCGTCTGCATTCCTCAACACTGCCACCCGCAACGACTCGGCGCCCACTGCCAACCGTGGGCACCGATCCATGACAGCTGTCATGCATCGCGAGGGCCGAACTGCCGCAAAAGCACCCCCGCAGAGTATTGATCCGGACGCGGTGAGCGACAATTCAGTGATCTCTTGACGCCAAGAGATCGACGCTGAAGGCTGCGGCCGTGCCACCCTGGTTGATCCCAGCCGGCAAAGTGGGGAGGTGCCATGGGCGCGGAAGAGGTCTGGCAGGCGGTCAAGGCATCCGACGGGCGGTCCCTCGAGGTCGTCTCGCAGGGCTCTGCCGACGCGCTGCCGCTCGTCTTCCACGGCGGCACGCCTCTCGCCGCGGTGCTGCACCCTCCGATCGTCGACGCGGCCATCGCCCGTGGCCTGCGATTCATCACCTACTCCCGGCCCGGCTACGCGACGTCTGATCCGATGCCTGGACGTTCGGTCGCCGACGCGGTCGGTGACGTGGTCGCGATCCTCGAGGCACTGAACGCTGACCGGTTCGTGACGATCGGCTGGTCTGGCGGCGGCCCGCATGCGCTGGCCTGCGCGGCCATGCTCCCGTACCGATGCGCCGGCGTCGCGACCATCGCTGGCGTGGCTCCCTATCCCGCGGACGGCATCGACTGGCTGGCCGGCATGGGCGAGGAGAACATCGAGGAGTTCGGCGCCGCGCTGGACGGCGAGGCCGCGCTGAGCGCATACCTGAAGGAAGAGGCGATCGGGCTGTCGCAGGTGACCGCGACCGATCTGGACGACGCCCTGGGCGACCTCGTCTCAGACATCGACCGGGCCTCGCTGACCGGCCCGTTCGCCGAGTGGGCCGCCACCTCGTTCCGCAAGGCGGTCAGCACCGGGATCGCCGGCTGGCGTGACGACGACCTCGCGTTCGTCAAGCCATGGGGCTTCGACCTGGCCCGCATCACGCGTCCGGTCGCGTTGTGGCAGGGCAGTGACGACCGCATGGTGCCGTTCTCACACGGCAAGTGGCTCGCGGCGCACGTTCCGACGGCACAGTCACGCCTGCTCGAAGGCGAGGGTCACCTCTCCGTCGGAGTGGGCGCGTTCGGCCGGATCGTCGAGGATCTCGTCCAGCTGGCCAAAGACACCTAGCGCGACGTCTGCTGGCGGCCCGGCTCTGTATGACGTATGTGTATGGCACATGGCTGACGAGCGGCGTTCCACTGTCCTGATGCAAGCGCGCATCCCTCGCGAGATAGCCGATCATGTCGCGTCAGACGCGAGGGTGTTCGGCTTGGACGGGGTTTCGGACGCCATCCGCGAGGGCCTTCGGCTGCTGCATCGTCGTGCCGAACTGATCGCGCTCGACGAGGAGTACGACGACTTCTACGGAGGTACGCCAGCACCGGTGTCTGACGCGACGGCCGCGCTGTTCGCCGACGAGTGACGCCGAGAAGCCGAGGACGGTCAACTCGTCGGACCTGGCCGCCGCTTCGAGGAGAGATCCGGGACGTCGGTCTTCCATGCGTCGGCGCTCATCCGTGCGTAGTACTGACCGTCAACGCGCTGGCCACCCGAGTGTCGGAGGTGACGGTGGCGGTGATCACCGGAACGGCTGGTCCACGCTCGACTCGGATTCCGGTCGGGGCCGACGCCGGCCTGACGAGATACGACGAGTCCTATGTGGACGTGATGAGCGTCCACACGGTTCCGCTCGATCGGTTTCAGCGTCAGTGCGGACGGACGTCTGCAACCGAGCTGCTCGCGGTGGAGACGGCGCTGCGACTCGTCCTCGGTCTCTAACAATCGAGTGGGTGGCGGGTGCTACCAGCCGCGCTCTCGCCACTCGGCGAGGTGCGGACGCTCGGCGCCCAGCGTCGAGTCGAAGCCGTGGCCCGGGTAGAACCAGGTCTCGTCGGGCAGCACGTCGAACAGCCGCGCCGACACGTCATTGAACAGCGACGTGAAGTCCTCGGGCGACGTCGTGCGGCCGACGCCGCCCGGGAACAGCGAGTCGCCCGTGAACAGGTGCGGCACGCCGGACGGGTCGCGGTAGAGCACCGCCACCGATCCGGGAGTGTGCCCGCGCAGGGCGATGATCTCTAGCGGCACCTCGCCGACGTCGATCCTGTCGCCGTGCGAGAGCCGTTCGTCGACGGCGACGGGCAACTCGTCCGCGTCTGGATCACCGGCATAGACGGCGGCGCCGGCGTCCTCGACGGTCGCGGCGAGCGCCTGCCAGTGGTCGAAGTGCCGGTGCGTGGTCAGGATTGCCGAGACGGGTGGCCCCTCGAAGCGCACGAGTTCGCTGAGCCGATCGGCCTCGTTGGCCGCGTCGATGAGCAGCCCCTCGCCTGACGCGGTGCAGCGCAACAGGTACGCGTTGTTGTCCATCGGCCCGACGGCGAGCTTCGCGATGGTCAGCGCGGGCAGCCGCCGGACGTCGGCGGGCCCGCCGACCTTGACCTCACCCGTGTAGTCGCTCATGCATGAAACCTAGTGGTCTGCCTGTCAAATAGCTTGGGGCACCTGCGGTGCCCAGATCACCGCATCTGCCCCGCCATTTGGCAGGCAGACCACCAGTGTCAGGGAGAGATCGCCGGGAACTCCTCGGTCGGCGGCCCGGTGAGCACCTCGACCTTCGCGTCGGGCAGGTAGCGCAGCACGTTGTCGATGTAAGACCGCACCGCGGCGCCACGTCCCACGTCGTGGCCCTGCGCCTCGGACAGGAACCACCGGTGCTCGCTGATCTCGAAGAACAGCTCGGCATCGGGCAGCTTGGCACGCAGCTTCGCCGGGACGAGCGCGAGCGTGCCGTAGAACTTCTCGTCGAGCCACCGCCGGGCGGCGAGATCCTCGGGGACGTCCTCGCCAGTGCCCTCGATCCACTTCGCCCGGAACCGAGCCAGGTCAGCCAGCAGCGCGCGTGCCTGGTTCTCCTGCACGCGAAGGCCGGTCAGTTCGAACAGGCGCCGCTGGTGGTGGCCCGGCTCGACGACGTGGGTACCGAACCGCAGCTTGCGCCCGCCCTCCTCGGAACTGATAGCCAGCTCGGAGACGTCGAAGCCGAGCGCGTTCAGACGCTTGATGCGCTGGTTGATCCGGTAGCTCTCGTCGCGGGCCACCACCTCGTCGCTGACCAGTTCGGCCCACAGTTGCTCGTAACGCGGCTCGAGCGCCATCGCCGTCTCGACCGGGTCGATGTCGTCGGCGTAGCCCGCGGCCTGCAGGTCGAACAGCTCGCCGGCGATGTTCTCGGTAGCGATCGTGATGTCGTGCGAGCGCTGACCGCGGGACAGCTGCGGGTGCGTCTCGCCGGTCTCCGCGTCGACGAGATACGCAGCGAGTGCGCCGGCGTCGCGGCGGAACAGCGTGTTCGACAGCGAGCAGTCGCCCCAGTAGAAGCCCGCCAGATGGATCCGGACGAACAGCTCCGCGAGCGAGTCGATCAGCCGACTGCGCAGGTCGGGCAATCCGCGCCCGGTGAACAGTGACCGGTACGGCAACGAGAACGGCAGGTGCCGAGTGATCAGCAGCGCCTGCAGTGGCTCGCCCGCGGCATCGCTGCGGTCGACGACCGTGCCGAACGCGTCGACGACCGGCACAGATTTCTCGCTGAGCTCGTGCAGCAGGCGGTGCTCGCGCAGGACGTAGCGCTCGTTCGCCTCCTTGATCGCGAAAATCTCGGTGTGCACGCGGACGAACCGCACGACATGCCGGGAAATGCCGCGCGGGACCTGGACCAGCCGCTGGTCGGTCCACTCGGCGAGTGGCACGTCGAACGGCAGGTCGAGCAGTTCGGTGGCCGCGCCGAGCGTCGTGAGCGTGTAGTTGCCCATCTCGCCACAAGCCTACGGGCCGCCACTAGCGTGATCGTCATGGCCGACCAGATCACCACGGGGTGGATCCGCCTGGACGACGGAGCCGACGCCTACCTCGCGACGCCGGCCGTCGGCCAGCCGCTCGGCGCGATCGTCGCCGGAGCGGAGATGTTCGGGCTGACCGCCCATGCGCGCGACGTCTGCGACCGGCTCGCCCGCGCCGGCTACGTCGCGATCGCGCCCGATTTCTACTGGCGCGAGTCGCGGCTGGTCAGGCTCGGTTACGACGACGCCGGACGCGCCGAGGGGCGGCGGCTCATGCACGGGCTCGACCGCGAGGGCGTGCTCGCCGACGTGTCAGCCGCCCTCGACGCTGCCGCCGAGCGTGCTGGCGGAGGCGGCCGAGCGATGGTCGGCCTGAGCATGGCCGGGCACATCGCCGTGCTGGCCGCTACGCGCATCCCGCTCGACGTCGCGGTCACGTTCTACGGCGGCTGGACGCTCGACGGCGGCATCCCGCTCGCCGAGCCGGACCTCCGCTCGCACACAGCGCCGCGATCGCGGCCAACGGCACGTTCGTCATGGGATTCGTCGGCGACCAGGACTTCCTCGTCACACCGGACGAGTGGCAGGCCATCGACGAGCGGCTGACGTCGACAGGTGTGCAGCACGAGCTGATCAGCTATCCCGGCGCCGCGCACGGCTTCGCAAACGAGGAGCGTCCGGAGACGTACGACAAGGCCGCAACCGACGATGCCTGGCAGCGCGTCCTGCAGGTACTGGGTGAACGCGCTAGCCGGCAGCCAACTTGAGCAGGGCGTTCTCGACGACCTCGGCCAGTGCCGGGTGGATCCAGTACTGGCCGCGGGCGACGTCGCGGAAGTCCTGGTCGAACGACATCGCCTGGATGAGCGGCTGGATGAGGCTCGATGCATCCGGCCCGATGATGTGCGCGCCGAGCACCCGTCCGGTCGACGGGTCGCCCACCAGCTTGCAGACGCTCGTCGAGTCCTCCATCGCCCAGCCGTAAGCCGCCTCGCCGAACGGCTGCGTCACCGCGACGAACTCGATGCCGTCGGCGCGTGCCTGCTCCTCGGTGAGGCCGACGCCGGCGATCTGCGGATGCGTGAACACGGCCGCGGGCACGAAGCGGTGGTCGGCCGCGACCATGTCGTCCGGATGGGCGAGGTTGTGGGCAACCACGCGTGCCTCGTGGTTCGACACGTGCTTGAGCTGGTGCGGCGAGCACACGTCACCCAGCGCCCAGACCCCTTCGGCAGTGGTGCGCTGGAACTCGTCGACGACGACGCGGCCGTCGGCGCGCACCTGTGCCCCGATCGCGCCGAGGTTGAGGCGGTCGGAGTTCGGCACCCGGCCCGTGGCGACGAGCAGCAGGTCGGCCTCGACGGACGAGCCGTCGGTGAGCTCGAGCCGCACGCCACCCGCCTGCGCCGACGCCGACGAGACGGAGGCGTCGAGCCGCACATCCCACCGCTCGCGGGCGATCTCGGTGAAGCGGCGGGCGATGTCGAGGTCGAGGTGCCGCAACAACGGGTTGCTCCGCGAGATCACGGTCACCTCGGTGCCGAACGCCGAGAAGATGTGGGCGAACTCCGCGCCGACGAACCCGCCGCCGAGGATTGCGAGCCGGCGAGGCAGGGCATCGATGCGCATGATCGTGTTGGACGTGTGCAGCGGTACGTCCGCGACCTCAACCGGCACGACGGGTCGTGATCCTGCCGCGACGACGATGCGCTCGGCGGTGATCTCCTGCCCGGTCGACAGCCGCAATGTGCCCGGCCCGTTGAACTCGGCGTGCGCCTCGTAGAGCACCGTGTTCCGGCCGTGGGCGCGGTACTCGCGGCCGCTGACGGAGATCGGGTCGATGCGCCCGTAGATCCGGTCGCGGACGTCGCGCCACCGCACACCGTCCAGGGACGCGTCCACGCCGTACCGCGTCGCGTCGCGCACCGTGTTGGCCACCTCGGCTGCGTACACGTACATCTTCGTCGGGATGCAGCCGACGTTGGTGCACGTGCCGCCGAACGTGCCCTCCTCGATGATCGCGATGCGCCAGTCGTCGAAGTCGGGGGTGACGAGCGAGTTGCCCGAGCCGGAACCGATGATCGCCAGGTCGTAGTGCTCCACGACCGCTGACGTTAGTGGTCAGTCACCAGGCGCCGACGGCCTCGGCCATGAGGTCGCCGAACAGGTGCTCGTACTCGGCTGTGTCCAGCCCGCGGGAGGTGAACCAGCGGCACACGTTGACGCAGTCGCGATGCAGGAACTCCTGGCCCTGCGGGTTCGCGACCAGGTCGACGACCTGCGGCAGGTCGATCAGCACCAGCCGTCCCCCGTGGACGAGCATGTTGTACGCCGACAGGTCGCCATGCGCGTAGCCGGCACGAGCGAGGACGCGCATCGCGTCGCGGCACTGATCGAACAGGTCGGACGCCTCGGCCGGCGACGGGCGGCACTGCGCCAGGCGCGGTGCGGCCGTGCCGTCCGGATCGCCGATGAACTCCAGCATCAGCTCGAGGCCGGACAGCTGCACCGGGTACGGAACCGGCGCGCCGGCCTGCCACAGCGCGCTCAGCGCGCCGAACTCGGCAGCGGCCCACTGTCCGGCCAGCAGCTCCCGGCCGAACTCGGTGCGCCGGGCCATTGCGCGGTTCTCGCGGCTGCGCCGGACTCGGCGGCCCTCCTGGTAGGCGGCGTCGCGGTGGAACATCCGCAGCTCGGCCGGGCGATAGCGCTTGGCCGCGAGCAGCGTCCCTGGCCCGCCGGGCAGGGAGCGCTGCACGAGATGGACGTCGGCCTCCTTGCCGGTCTTCAGGACGCCGAGTTCGGTGTCGATGGCCCGGAACTCGGTGACGACCCAGTCCGGGATGGGTTCGGGACCGTGCGTCGCACCGTCCCAGCTGGAGTAGTTGGGAAGATCAAGATCATCGTGCTCTAGCACGGCGGGTCTCCTTGGCGTACGCGTCGCGCGCCGCCGTGCGGAGACGACGTCAGCGTGAGGAATGGACGAGGGCGGCGAGCACCACCCGGACAGTGATTGCCACGGGGCTCACCTCCCTGACGCGCGTACGAAACGACCGCCGCCAGGATGACCGCGTACCTGCCGGGGCGCAACCGAATTGCGCTAGCGTGTCGGTCCGTGCCGGCACGTCCCCTGACCGAGATCGTCGAGGCGGGCTGGGCCGAGGCGCTCGAACCCGTGGCCGACCGGATCGCCGCGATGGGCGATTTCCTGCGCGCCGAGATCGCCGCCGGGCGCAGCTACCTGCCGTCGGGTGCGAACGTGCTGCGGGCGTTCACCCAGCCCTTCGACGACGTCCGCGTGCTGATCGTCGGCCAGGACCCTTACCCGACCCCGGGGCATCCGATCGGGCTGTCGTTCTCGGTGGCCCCCGACGTCCGGCCGCTGCCGCGCAGCCTGCAGAACATCTTCCGCGAGCTCAGCGCCGACCTCGGCCACCCGACGCCGTCGAACGGTGATCTGTCGCCATGGGCGCAGCACGGCGTGCTGTTGCTGAACAGAGTGCTCACCGTCGCGCCCGGCGCCTCCGCGTCGCACCGCGGCAAGGGATGGGAAGCCGTGACCGACCAGGCGATCAACGCCCTCGTCGGCCGCGGCACGCCGCTCGTGGCGATCCTCTGGGGACGCGACGCGCAGACGTTGCGGCCCATGCTCGGCGCCACGCCGTGTATCGAGTCGGTGCATCCAAGCCCGATGTCGGCGGATCGGGGATTCTTCGGCTCGCGCCCGTTCAGTCGGGCCGGCGAGCTGCTCGTCCGGCAAGGTGCCGAGCCGGTCGACTGGAAGCTGCCGTGATGGCTACCGATCGGTAGCTTCCTGCTCTACGGTGATCGCACCTGCGTGGGCCGGTATTCCGGGAGGATGCAGATGGCCGTTGTCCGGCAAACCTTGGACGATCAGGCGGTCATCGACAACCGCGCTCCGTCGCTGGCGCGGATGTTCCTCGACCGGGTGGCCGAGACGCCGGACGTCGAGGCGTTCCGCTTCCCGGCCGGCGACACCTGGACGTCGGTGACCTGGGCCGATGTGTCGCAGCGAGTATCGAGGCTGGCGGCGGGCCTGGTCGCGCTCGGGGTCGGCCGAGAGGAGCGGGTCGCAGTCGCGTCGAACACACGGTACGAGTGGATCCTCGCCGACCTCGCGATCATGTGCGCGGGAGCCGCGACCACGACGATCTACCCGAGCACGATGGCCGTCGACGTCGCGTTCATCCTGAGCGACTCGCAGAGCCGGGTCGTCTTCGCCGAGGACGACGAGCAGCTGGCGAAGCTGCGGGAGCATCGTGGCGAACTGCCCGGCCTGGTCAAGGTCGTGACGTTCGACGGCGCGGCCGACGGCGACTGGGTGCTGTCTCTCGACGACCTCGACAAGCTCGGCGCCGAGCAGCTCGCGGAGTCGCCCGACACGGTCGCCGAGCGAGTGGTGGCCATCGGACCGGACAACTTGGCGACGCTCGTCTACACGTCGGGCACGACCGGGCAACCCAAGGGCGTGCGGCTGCTGCACTCGAGCTGGACGTACGAGGGCGCGGCGGTAGCGGCGCAGCGCGACCTGACGGCCGACGACCTGCAGTACCTGTGGCTGCCGCTTGCGCACGTGTTCGGCAAGGTTCTGCTGGGCGCGCAGCTCGCAATCGGATTCCCAACCGCGGTCGACGGGCGGGTCGACAAGATCGTCGAGAACCTGGCCGTCGTGCGCCCGACGTTCATGGGCGCGGCACCGCGGATCTTCGAGAAGGCGTACGCGCGAATCGTCGCGGTCGCGCACGACGAGGGCCCGGCCAATCCAGGCCGACGAGGCCCGCTTCGACGGGCGGCGCGTCTCACCGATCCTCGCGGTCCAGCGCAAGGTCGCCGACCCGCTGGTGTTCAGCAAGATCCGAGCGCGCTTCGGCGGGCGGGTCAGGTTCTTCGTCTCCGGCGCGGCCGCACTGTCGCCCGACCTGGCCCGCTGGTTCCACGCGGCCGGCATTCTGATCCTGGAGGGCTACGGGCTGACCGAGACGGCCGCGGGCGCAAGCGTCAACCGCCCGGACAACTACAAGCTCGGCACGGTCGGTCTGCCGTTCCCGGGCACCGAGTTCCGCATCGCGGGCGACGGCGAGATCCTGATCAAGGGCCCCGGCGTCATGGCCGGCTACCATGCCCTGGATCTGGCGACCGCAGCGTCGCTGAGCGAGGACGGCTGGTTCCGTACCGGCGACATCGGCGAGATCGATGCGGAGGGCTTCGTCCGGATCACCGACCGGAAGAAGGATCTGTTCAAGACGTCCGCGGGCAAGTATGTCGCGCCGCAGGTGATCGAGGGAAGGTTCAAGGCGATCTGCCCGTACGCGAGCCAGTTCGTCGTGCACGGCGATCAGCGCAACTTCTGCACGGCCGTCGTCACGCTGGATCCCGACGCGCTAACGGCCTGGTCAAAGCATCACGGCATGGCCGGCAAGACGTACGCCCAGATCGCCACCTCGGACGCGGTCCGCGACCTGGTGCAGGGCTACGTCGACGAGCTCAACGTGCAGCTCAACCGCTGGGAGACGATCAAGAAGTTCATCGTGCTCGACCACGACCTGTCGGTGGAATCCGGCGAGCTGACGCCGAGCATGAAGGTCAAGCGCCGGATCGTCGAGGACAACTACCGTGAACGCCTCGACGCGCTCTACGCCGGGTAGCGCCCTAATCCACGAGCCGAGCCGGGAACCCGCCGGTCGCGATCGGGCCCCAGCGGCTCGGCGTGATCCGCAGCAGAGCCTTGCCCTGTCGGGCCATCGCAGCTCGGTACTCGTCCCAGTCAGGGTGCTCGCCGGCGATCGCGCGGTAATAGTCGACAAGCGGCTCGAGGGCGCCGGGCAGGTCGAGCACCTCGGCGTCGCCGTCGATCTGTATCCAAGCGCCGCCGAAGTCGTCGGAGAGCACGAGCACGCTACACCGCGGATCGCGACGTGCATTGTGCGTCTTGGCCCGCTCGGGATAGGTCGACACCACGATGCGCCCGACGACGTCGACTCCGCCGCTGACCGGGGACGCCTGCGGCGAGCTGTCCGCGCGGCGGGTAATGAGGATCATGTGGTGGCGCGGCCGGACGAAGTCGAGCAGTCCGTCGAGGTCGACCCGGGTATTCGTGGCGATCGTTCGGGGCATGCCGTCATCCTCTCGGATCGCCGATCCGCCGGACAGTGGTACTACGGCGGTACCATGGCGACATGGCCATGAACCTCCGCCTGACGGACGAAGAATCCGACGCGCTGCGCCGGTACGCCGAGGAGACCGGGCGTTCGATGCAGGACATCGCTCGGGAGGCGATCCGTGACTACGTCCGGCATCGGATCGAGGCTCGGGCGGAGATCCTTGCTCGCATCGTTCGTGAGGATCGGGATCTGCTCGACCTGCTCGCCAAGTGAGCACGGTCTACCTCGACATCGAGGATTTGCTCGCCGCGGCCGACGCGGCGCTCGCGCCGGTGCAGCCCAAGATTCGTGACATCGGATTGCTCGAATCCGCGTTGGCCCGACCACAGGCCAGCGCATTCGGTGTGGACGCGTACGCGAGCTTGCACGAGAAGGCAGCCGCGTTGCTGGAGTCGCTGGCGCGCAATCACGCGCTCGTCGACGGGAACAAGCGCCTCGCCTGGGTGGCGACGCGGCTGTTCCTGATCGTCAATGGCTTCGATGTGCGGGCGCCGAACGCCGTGGTCGGTGACGACTTCGTTCGCGGGGTGGCCCAGAGCCAGCTCGAACTCGCCGAGATAGCGGCGACGCAACGCGATTGGAGCCGATAGTGCAGGTGCGGCCGAGCTCGAAGGCGGTGGCCGATCGCGCGAAAGGCGCGCTGTCGGTGCGGCTGGCTACGCTCGACATCGCCGATCGAACCGACCTGAGAGAAGACCGTGGCTGAGCATCTCGTCGTCCGTGGTGCCCGCGAGCACAACCTGAAGGACGTCCACGTCGAGCTGCCGCGGGACGCCCTGGTCGTGTTCACCGGGCTGTCCGGGTCCGGCAAATCCAGCCTCGCGTTCGACACGATCTTCGCCGAGGGCCAGCGGCGCTACGTCGAGTCACTGTCGGCGTACGCGCGCCAGTTCCTGGGCCAGATGGACAAGCCCGACGTCGACTTCATCGAGGGGCTCTCGCCAGCGGTGTCGATCGACCAGAAGTCGACCAGCCGCAACCCGCGCTCGACGGTCGGGACGATCACCGAGGTCTATGACTACCTACGGCTGCTGTATGCGCGCATCGGCCGGCCGCACTGCCCGATCTGCGGCGAACCGATCGCCAAGCAGACGCCGCAGCAGATCGTCGACCACATCCTGGAGATGGCCGAGGGCACCCGGTTCCAGGTGCTGGCTCCGGTGATCCGTGAGCGCAAGGGCGAGTACGTCGACCTCTTCGCCGACCTGCAGACCAAGGGCTATGCCCGGGTGCGTGTCGACGGCGTCGTCCACCCGCTGACCGAACCGCCCAAGCTGAAGAAGCAGGAGAAGCACACCATCGAGGCGGTGGTCGACCGGCTGACCGCGAAGGCGAGCAGCAAGCAGCGCATCACCGACTCGGTCGAGACCGCGCTCGGGCTGGCCGGCGGGCTGGTCATCCTCGATTTCGTCGATCTGGCCGAGGACGACGCGCACCGCGAGCGCCGCTACTCCGAGCGTCTCGCCTGCCCGAACGACCACCCGCTGGCGATCGACGAGCTCGAGCCGCGGTCGTTCTCTTTCAACTCGCCGTTCGGGGCGTGCCCTGACTGCACCGGTCTCGGCACCCACAACGAGGTCGACCCGGAACTCGTCGTCCCAGATCCGGAGCGCAGCGTGGCCGAGGGCGCGATCGCGCCCTGGGCCACCGGGCAGACCAGCGAGTATTTCGAGCGGCTGCTGCAGGGCGTCGCCGACGTCGAGGGCTTCGACCTCGACACGCCCTGGGAGAAGCTGACCGCGCGCGCCCAGAAGGCGGTGCTGCACGGGCTGACCGAGCAGGTGCATGTCCACTACCGCAACCGGTACGGGCGCGACCGGTCCTACTACGCCTCCTACGAGGGCGTCGTGCCATGGATCGAGCGGCGCTACGCCGAGACCGACAGCGACTACTCGCGGGAGAAGTACGAGGGCTACATGCGCGAGGTGCCTTGTCCCGCGTGCCAGGGCACGAGGCTCAAGCCCGAGATCCTGGCGGTCACCGTCGGCGGGCGCTCGATCGCCGAGCTGTCGGCGCTGTCGATCGGCGAGGCGTCGGTATGGCTGCGCGAGCTGGTGCTCGACGACCGTGAGCGATTCATTGGCGAGCGGGTGCTCAAGGAAGTGCATGCCCGCCTCGGCTTCCTGGTCGACGTCGGCCTCGACTACCTCTCGCTGGACCGCGCGGCCGCGACCCTGGCCGGGGGAGAGGCGCAGCGCATCCGGCTGGCCACCCAGATCGGGTCGGGGCTCGTCGGCGTCCTCTACGTGCTCGACGAGCCGTCGATCGGCCTGCACCAGCGCGACAACCACCGCCTCATCGAGACGCTGGTGCGGCTGAAGAAGCTGGGCAACACGCTGATCGTCGTCGAGCACGACGAGGACACCATTCGCGCAGCCGACTGGGTCGTCGACATCGGGCCCCTTGCCGGCGAGCACGGCGGCGAGATCGTGGTCGAGGGCACGGTCGACGACCTGCTCGCGTCGGAGCGCTCGATCACGGGGGCGTATCTGTCGGGCCGGCGTTCGATCCCGGTCCCGATGATCCGCCGGCCTCGGCAGGGGGGCCGCGAACTCGTGGTCGAGGGGGCGCGCGAGCACAACCTGCGCAACATCGACGTCGTCTTCCCGCTCGGTTGCTTCGTCGCGATCACCGGGGTCAGCGGGTCGGGCAAGTCCACGCTCGTCAACGACATCCTCTACACGTCGCTGGCGAACAAGATCAACGGCGCGCGGCTGCCTCCAGGGCGCCACAAGCGAATCCGCAATGTCGAGCTGCTCGACAAGGTCGTGGGCGTCGACCAGTCGCCGATCGGCCGTACCCCGCGGTCGAACCCGGCCACGTACACCGGCGTGTTCGACCACATCCGCAAGCTTTTCAGCGAGACGACCGAGGCGAAGATCCGCGGCTACCAGCAGGGCCGCTTCTCGTTCAACGTCAAGGGCGGCCGGTGCGAGAACTGCGCCGGCGACGGCACGATCAAGATCGAGATGAATTTCCTGCCGGACGTCTACGTGCCCTGCGAGGTCTGCAAGGGCGCCAGGTACAACCGCGAGACGCTCGAGGTGCACTACAAGGGCAAGACGATCTCCGAGGTCTTGGAGATGCCGATCGACGAAGCCGCTGAGTTCTTCAAGCCGATCAGCCGGATCGCGCGCCACCTGGAGACGCTCGTCGACGTGGGTCTGGGCTACGTGCGGCTCGGCCAGCCGGCGCCGACGCTGTCCGGGGGCGAGGCGCAACGGGTGAAGCTGGCCTCGGAACTGCAGAAGCGCTCCACCGGACGGACGATCTACGTGCTCGACGAGCCGACCACCGGCCTGCACTTCGAGGACGTGAACAAGCTGCTCGGCGTGCTGCACTCGCTGGTCGAGAAGGGCAACACCGTGCTGGTCATCGAGCACAACCTCGACGTCATCAAGACCGCCGACTGGGTCATCGACATGGGCCCCGAGGGTGGTTCGGGCGGCGGGATCGTCGTCGCCGAGGGGACGCCCGAGCAGATCGTCGAGGTCGAGGGGTCGCATACCGGCCGGTTCCTGCGGCGCGTGCTCGACCTGCCGGCTCCGCCGCGCAAGCCGGCCAAGGTCGTCAAGCGCACCCGCGCCAAGGCGGCGGCGCGCTGACGGACGTCAACAGCCCGGCCGTTGCGGCGGGCGACGCCGCGACGGGGCGCCGTACGATCCTGGCCGGAACCGTTTGACCGATCGGAGCCAGCATGGACGACGACGTCCGCCGAGTAGTGATCGTCGGAGCCAGTCTCGGCGGTGCGAGCGTCGCGGCCGCCTTGCGCGAGCGTGATTTCGCGGGCGAGGTCGTGCTGATCGGCGAGGAGCTACTGCGGCCCTACGAGCGTCCTTCGCTGTCGAAGTCCTACCTCGCCGGGCAGGACGAGACGCCGACGTTCGTCCATGACGAGGGCTACTACGACGACCACGACATCCGGCTGGTCCTCGGCGTCACCGTCACCGCGATCGACCGCGCTGCCCGTACGGTGCGGCTCGCCGGCGGGGGGTCCGAGCCCTACGACCGGCTCGCGCTCGCGACCGGGTCGAGGCCTCGCCGGCTCGCTGTCCGCGGCGCGGACCTCGAAGGCGTGGTCACGCTGCACTCCGCGGGCGACTCCGACCGGCTGCGCGAGCGGGCGCGAGCGGCCGGCAACGCGGTGGTCGTCGGCGCCGGCTGGATCGGCTGCGAGGTGGCTGCCTCGCTGCGCCAGTCCGGCGTCGAGATCACCCTGCTCGACCCGCTCGAAGCGCCGCTCGCCCGGGTGCTCGGCGCCGAAGTGGGCCACCACTTCGCCGAGCTGCATCGCGCGCACGGCGTCGACCTGCGGATGGGCACCGGCGTCACGGAGATCCTCGGATCGGGTGCCGCCACCGGCGTGCGCCTCGACACGGGCGACGTGCTCGAAACCGAGCTCGTCGTCGTCGGCATCGGGGCCACTCCGCGGATCGAGCTCGCGGAGGCAGCCGGGCTGGATCTGCGGTTGGGCGGCGTCCGGACCGATGCCCGGCTGCGGACGTCGGACCCCGCGATCTACGCGATCGGCGACATCGCGGCCATGTACCACCCGCTGTACGGCACCGAGGTGCGCGTCGAGCATTGGGCGAACGCGAAGGACCAGGGCGCGTACCTCGCGGGCTCCATCCTCGGCGATGCGGAGGACTACGCGCGCCCGCCGTTCTTCTACTCCGACCAGTACGACCTGGGCATGGAGTACCGCGGCTGGGTCGACCCGGCAGCTCCGGCCGAAGTCGTCATCCGCGGCAAGCCGGGCGACGGCGAGGGTGGCTGGTTCGCGTTCTGGCTGCAGGACGGCCGCGTCCAGGCCGGGATGAACGTGAACGAATGGGACGACGGGGACGCCATCGAGCGCCTCGTGACGGTGCGTCCGCGGCTAGACGCCGCGCGCCTCGCGTCCCTGGACATACCCCTCAGCGAGATGGTCTGACACGTCTGTGTCAGACTGCTCGGTCATGGATCTCGACGCGTTCATTGCCGGGCTGCCCAAGGCCGAACTGCACGTTCACCACGTCGGATCCGCGTCGCCGCGGATCGTCGCCGAACTCGCCGCCCGGCACGAGGGCGAGACCCCGGTGCCGGCCGACGCCGACGCCCTGGCCGACTACTTCACGTTCACCGACTTCGCGCATTTCATCGAGGTCTACCTGTCCGTCGTCGACCTGATCCGCGACCCGCGTGACGTCTGGACGCTGACCTACGAGATCGCCCGCGAACTCGCGGCACAGACCGTCCGCTACGCCGAGCTGACCCTCACGCCGTACTCGTCGGTGGTGCGCGGCATTGCGGCCGAGGCGTACTGCGAGGCGGTCGAGGACGCCCGCAACCGGGCGGCCGCGGACTTCGGTGTCGCGCTGCGGTGGTGCTTCGACATTCCCGGCGAGGCCGGGCTGCCCGCGGCGGACGTCACGCTGGACGCCGCTCTTCGGCAGCGCCCGGACGGCCTGGTGAGCTTCGGGCTCGGCGGCCCCGAGATCGGAGTGCCGCGCGAACCGTTCGCGCCGCACTTCGCGCAGGCACGGGCCGCCGGGCTGCACAGCGTGCCGCACGCCGGCGAGTCGACCGGTCCGCAGACGATCTGGGACGCGATCCACCACCTCGGCGCCACGCGGATCGGGCACGGCATCTCGGCGGCGCGGGACCCGGAACTGCTCGACTACCTCGCCACGCACGGCATCGGCCTGGAGGTGTGCCCGACGTCGAACGTCTGCACCCGCTCGGTCGCGTCGCTGGCCGAGCACCCGCTCCCGGCACTGGTCGCGGCCGGCGTACCGGTGACGATCAACTCCGACGACCCGCCGATGTTCTCGACCACGCTGAACCACGAGTACGCGGTTGCGGCCGAACTGCTCGGTCTGGACGCGCGGGGGGTTGCCGACCTGGCCCGAGCCGCCGTCCGCGCTTCGTTCCGCGACGACACCGGCAAGACGGCCTTGCTGACCGAAATCGACGACTACGCGTCGCTTGCCATGGCGCGCTGAACCTGGGGGCTCGGCGCGGACGACATGCGCTGACCGTACGAAACACTAGGCTCGACGGCGTGCCTGATCCGTCCACGTACCGCCCCGCTCCAGGCACCATCCCGGTCGGGCCAGGGGTGTACCGGTTCCGCGACGAGCATCGCCGGGTCATCTACGTCGGCAAGGCGAAGAGCCTTCGCCAGCGCCTGAACTCCTACTTCGCGGACCTCTCGCTGCTGCATGCGCGCACCCGGCAGATGGTCACGACGGCGGCCAGCGTCGAGTGGACCGTGGTGCGAACCGAGGTCGAGGCCCTCCAGCTCGAATACTCGTGGATCAAGGAGTTCGATCCGCGCTTCAACGTCCGCTACCGCGACGACAAGTCCTACCCGTCCCTGGCCGTCACGCTGTACGAGGAGTTCCCGCGGCTGCAGGTCATGCGCGGTCCCAAGCGCAAGGGCGTGCGCTACTTCGGCCCGTACTCGCACGCGTGGGCGATCCGCGAGACGCTCGACCTGCTGCTGCGCGTCTTCCCCGCCCGGACGTGCTCGGCCGGCGTGTTCAAGCGAGCGGGCCAGATCGGCCGCCCGTGCCTGCTCGGCTACATCGGCAAGTGCAGCGCCCCGTGCGTGGGCCGGGTGTCCGCCGACGAGCATCGCCGGATCGTCGATGACTTCTGCGACTTCATGGCCGGCAAGACCGATCAGCTCATCAAGCGCCTGGATCGTGAGATGGCCCAGGCGAGCCGCGAGCTGGAGTTCGAGCGTGCCGCCCGGCTGCGCGACGACGTCGAGGCGCTGCGCCGCGCGATGGAGAAGCAGGCCGTCGTGTTCGGCGACGGCACCGATGCCGACGTTGTGGCGTTTGCCCAGGACGATCTCGAGGCCGCGGTCCAGGTGTTCCACGTGCGCGGCGGGCGGGTGCGCGGCCAGCGCGGCTGGGTGATCGACAAGGTCGAGGACGTCACCACGCAGGATCTCGTCGAGCACTTCGTCAGCCAGTTCTACGGTTCGGACGAGGACTCGGCCGCGATCCCACGCGAGATCCTCGTGCCCGAGCTGCCCGAGAACGCCGGCGTATTGGGCGACTGGCTGAGCATGCGGCGGGGCAGCCACGTGTCGCTCCGGATGCCGCAGCGCGGCGACAAGCGCGCTCTGCTCGACACCGTCGGGCGCAATGCCGCCCAGGCGTTCACCCAGCACAAGCTCAAGCGGGCCTCGGACCTCACCGCGCGCTCGCAGGCGCTCGCCGAGCTGCAGGACGCGCTCACGCTGCCCGCCGCCCCGCTGCGGATCGAGTGCTTCGACGTCAGCCACGTGCAGGGCACGAACGTGGTGGCCAGCATGGTCGTCTTCGAGGACGGGCTGGCCCGCAAGAGCGAGTACCGGCGATTCGCGATGCGCGAGAGCGGTGGCGACACGGACTGGATCGCCGAGGCCGTCCGCCGGCGGTTCGCGCGCTACCTCGACGAGCGGGTAGCGACCGGCGAGGCGGGCGTCGACGGGGTCGAGCCCGACGACGCCCGGCCCGGGGTCGACCCGACGACCGGCCGCCCGAAGAAGTTCGTCTACCCGCCGAACCTGCTCGTCGTCGACGGCGGCGCGCCGCAGGTGGCGGCGGCGCAGACCGTGCTCGACGAGCTCGGGATCGACGACGTCTCCCTGGTCGGTCTCGCCAAGCGGCTCGAAGAGGTGTGGCTGCCCGGCGAGTCCTACCCGGTGATCCTGCCGCGGACGTCCGAGGGTCTCTACCTGCTGCAGCGGGTGCGCGACGAGGCGCACCGCTTCGCGATCACGTTCCACCGGCAGAAGCGGTCGCGGGCCATGACGACCTCGGTCCTCGACGGGATCGCCGGGCTTGGCGAGACACGGCGCAAGGCGTTGCTGGCCCACTTCGGCTCGATCAAGCGGCTGCGCCAGGCCGGTGTGGACGATGTCGAGGCGGTGCCCGGTATCGGCCACAAGACGGCCGAGGCGATCGTCGCGGCGCTCGCCGACACCACGCGCGACAGCACCCCCGCGGTCAACGTCACGACGGGCGAGGTACTCGACGGTGCCGGTCGTTAGACGATGAACCCGCCCACCAGGCAGGAGCCGAAGGTGTCCCTGACTTCCGACGCGCAGCCGTCCGAGCGTGGCGCCCTCGAGACGGTCGTGGTGAGCGGACTGTCCGGCGCCGGCCGCAGCACGGCCGCAAAGTGCCTGGAGGATCTGGGCTTCTTCGTCGTCGACAACCTGCCGCCCGAGCTGATCGCGACGATGGTCGATCTCGGCAGCCGCACGCAGGGCGCGATAACGCGCATCGCGGTCGTGATGGACGTCCGCAGCCGGGCGTTCTCCTCGGACCTGCGTGCGGTGATCCGCGATCTGGCCGAGCGAGGCCTGAGCCCGCACGTGTTGTTCCTCGAGGCACGCGACGAGGTTCTGGTGCGGCGCTTCGAGAGCGTCCGCCGAGCCCACCCGTTGCAGGGTGACGGCCGGCTGATCGACGGGATCACCGCCGAGCGGATCCTGCTCGAGGGGCTGCGCGGCGAGGCTGACCTGGTCGTCGACACGAGCGACCGGTCGATCCACCAGTTGCGCGCCGAGATCGAGCGCGCCTTCGCCCTCGGCGGCGACATGGAAGGTCGCCCGCTGCTGCGCGCAACGATCGTGTCGTTCGGCTACAAGTACGGGCTGCCCGTCGACGCCGACCTCGTGGTCGACGTGCGCTTCCTGCCGAACCCGTTCTGGATCCCGGAGCTGCGCGAGCAGACCGGCGAGGCCGGCGAGGTGCGCGACTACGTGCTGTCCCAGCAAGGCGCCGTCGAGTTCCTCGACCGGTACACCGAGATCCTGGAGATCATCGGGGCGGGGTACACCCGCGAGGGCAAGCACTACCTGACTCTCGCGATCGGCTGCACCGGCGGCAAGCACCGATCGGTGGTGATGGCACGCGAGCTGGCCAACCGCCTCACCGCGATGGGGGTGCGCGCCACCGTCGTGAACCGGGACCTCGGACGTGAGTGAGACGCTGCGGGCAGTTGCCCTCGGCGGCGGCCACGGCCTCTACGCGTCACTGTCGGCGTTGCGGCTGCTGACGACGGAACTCACGGCTGTGGTCACGGTCGCCGACGACGGCGGCTCGTCAGGCCGCATCCGCCGCGAGCTCGGCGTGCTGCCGCCCGGTGACTTGCGCATGGCACTGGCCGCCCTGGCCGGCGGCGGCCCGGACGACGCGCTGTGGGCCCAGGCGCTGCAGCACCGCTTCGGCGGCACCGGCGCGCTGGCCGGGCACCCGATCGGCAACCTGCTGCTCGCCGGTCTGATGGACCGCTTCGGCGATCCGGTCGACGCGCTGGCCCGCGTCGGCGACATGGTTGGCGCCGTCGGCCGGGTGCTGCCGATGAGCCCGGTGCCTCTCGACCTGATCGCCGAGGTCGACCGCTTCGATCCGGACGACCCGGTGCGCACGCGGCGCATCCACGGCCAGTCGTCGATTGCGGCCACACCGGGGCGGGTGCGCAACGTCCGGCTGCTGCCGCCCGGAGCTCCCGCGTGCGCCCACGCGGCCGACGCGGTACGCGAGGCGGACGTCGTCGTGCTCGGTCCGGGCTCGTGGTTCACCAGCGTCATCCCGCACCTGCTCGTGCACGAGCTGGGCCACGCTCTGGCGTCTACCAAGGCGACGGTCGTCGTCACGGTCAACCTCGTGCCGCAGGCCGGCGAGACCGACGACTTCTCGCCCGAGGAGCTGCTGCGGGCCCTCGGCGAGCACGCGGAACGCCATGGCGGCCTGTTCGTCGACGCGATCGTGGCCGACTCCGGCTCGGTGTTCGACCACCAGTCTCTTCGGGCTTACGCGCGCGACATCGGCGCACGTCTCGTACTGTCAAGGGTCGCCGCAGACGACAGCCCGGAGCGGCACGACCCGGCACGTCTTGCTGGTGCATACCAGCTGGCACTCGACGGGGCCGAGCAGTGAAGGAGGGACGCCTATGGCGATGACCGCTGCGGTCAAGGACGAGCTGAGCCGGGTTCCAGTGTCGCGAGCGAGCTCGCGACGTGCCGAGGTCGCGACCGTGTTGCGGTTCGCCGGAGCGCTGCACCTGATCGGCGGGCACATCGTCATCGAGGCAGAGCTCGATACCGGCTCGGTTGCTCGCCGCCTGCGCAAGGAGATCGCCGAGGTGTTCGGGCACGGCTCCGAGGTGCAGATCCTCGCCGGCGGCGGCCTGCGCAAGGGCAGCCGGTACCTGGTGCGAGTGACCAAGGACGGCGAGGGGCTGGCCCGCCAGGCCGGGCTGGTCGACCTGCGTGGGCGCCCGGTGCGGGGCCTGCCGCATCACGTGGTGTCCGGCGGCCTGGCCGATGCCGAGGCGGCCTGGCGCGGTGCCTTCCTGGCGCACGGGTCGCTGACCGAACCGGGACGCGCCTGCTCGCTGGAGATCACCTGCCCGTCGACCGAGGCCGCGCTGGCCCTGGTCGGCGTGGGCCGGCGCCTCGGCGTCCCGTCCAAGGCGCGCGAGGTACGCGGCTCGGATCGGGTCGTCGTCCGCGACGGCGATGCCATCGGGGCGCTGCTCACCCGCATCGGGGCGCACGAGAGCGTCCTGGCCTGGGAGGAGCGGCGGATGCGCCGCGAGGTGCGCGCCACCGCCAACCGGCTGGCCAACTTCGACGACGCGAACCTGCGCAGGTCGGCGCGTGCGGCTGTGGCCGCCGGCGCCCGGGTGGAGCGCGCCATGCAGATCCTCGGCGACGAGGCGCCCGATCACCTGCTGCAGGCGGGGCGGCTCCGCCTCGAGCACAAGCAGGCCTCGCTCGAGGAGCTGGGCGGGCTGTCCGACCCGCCGATGACGAAGGACGCGGTAGCCGGGCGGATCCGGCGACTGCTCGCTATGGCCGACAAGCGAGCCGCCGACATCGGCGTCCCCGACACCGAATCCGCCGTGACGCCGGAGATGCTCGCGCCGTAGATTCTGCACCACTATGTGGTGCGCAATGTGGTGTACGATCCGGTGCATGACCAAGCGACTGAGCATCACGCTCGAGCCCGAGGACGAGCGAGCGGTGGCGTCATTCGCTGCGAGGGGGACGCGCGAGCACGAGGCGCTGCTTGCCTGGGCTGCTCAGCGTGGGCTCGAGGTCACCGGCAGCACCGCAGAGGCGGCGCTGCTTCGCCTGCTCCTGCGTGCCGGGGTCGAGTCGTTGCGCACGTCTGCGCTCGACGTCGCGTACGCCGAGCTCGCGGTCTCGATGACCGGCGCGGAAAAGGCTGATTCGCGGGCCGCCCGCGACCGCTACGTGAAGCGTGTCGAGGGCAAGCGCGCTCGATGACCGCTCCGTTGCGTGGCCAGGTCTACCGCGTCGACCTCGGGCACGGGCCGAAGCCGTGGCTCGTCGTGAGCAACAACGCGCGAAATCGCAATCTCGACTCGGTACTCGCGGCGCGGATCACGACGACGGGCAAGCATGCCGTCGTGCCCATGGTCGTCGCGTTGACGTCGGCTGACCCGCTCGTCGGGTACGTGCTGTGCGACGACCTGGTCCAGCTCTATCGCGACGAGCTCGTGAAGCGGGTCGGCGCCGTGAGCCCGTCGACCATCCGGGCGGTCGCCGACGGGCTGCGGATCGCGCTGGGTCTGTCCTAGGCGCGACCGGGGCGCAGCGGCTGCGCGCGGCGACCAGCTAGGGTTTCTGAGGGGACGGGTCGGCGAAGACCCGCAAACTCAGCTGACGACAATCGGGCATCGGCACATATCAATTCGAGGAGCTAGCGCAGTGACCGTTCGTGTGGGCATCAACGGCTTCGGCCGGATCGGCCGTAACTTCTTCCGCGCCGCCGTCGCGTCCGGCGCCGACATCGAGGTCGTGGCGGCGAACGACCTCGGCGACGTCGCGACCATGGCGCACCTGCTCAAGTACGACACCATCCTCGGCCGCTTCCCCGCCGAGATCGAGTCGGGCCCCGACGGCATCCGGGTCGGCGGTCACACGATCAAGATGCTCGCCGAGCGCGACCCCGCCCAGCTGCCCTGGGGCGAGCTCGGTGCCGACGTCGTCATCGAGTCGACGGGTTTCTTCACCGACGCCGAGAAGGCGAAGGCGCACATCGCCGGTGGCGCGAAGAAGGTCATCATCTCCGCGCCCGCCAAGAACGAGGATCTCACCGTCGTGCTGGGCGTCAACGACGGCGACTACGACCCGGCGAAGCACACGATCATCTCGAACGCCTCGTGCACGACGAATTGCCTTGCGCCGCTGGCCAAGATCCTCGACGACGCGATCGGCATCGAGCGCGGCCTGATGACGACGATCCATGCGTACACGCAGGACCAGAACCTGCAGGACGGCCCGCACAAGGATCTGCGCCGGGCCAGGGCGGCCGCGCTGAACATCGTCCCGACCACGTCGGGTGCCGCCAAGGCAATCGGCCTGGTGCTGCCCAAGCTCAACGGCAAGCTCGACGGCTACGCGCTGCGCGTCCCGATCGCCACCGGCTCGGCCACCGACCTCACCGTGACGGTGAGCCGCGAGACGACCGTGGACGAGGTGAAGGCCGCGTACCAGGCGGCTGCCGACGGCCCGTTCAAGGGGCTGGTGAGCTACACCGAGGACCCCATCGTCTCGTCCGACATCGTCACCGACCCCGCGTCGTGCATCTTCGACGCCGGGTTGACCAAGGTCATCGGCGACCAGGTGAAGGTCGTCGGCTGGTACGACAACGAGTGGGGCTTCTCGAACCGGCTTGTGGATCTGGCCGTGCTGGTCGGCGCTTCGCTGTAGGGGGCGGCGATGCGCACCCTCGACAACCTGATCAAGCACGGCGTATCGGGTCGGCGCATCCTCGTCCGCTCCGATCTGAACGTCCCGTTGTCGAAGGGATCGCCACCGAAGGTCACCGACGACGGCCGCATCCGCGCGTCCCTTCCGGTGGTGACCAAGCTGCTCGATCACGGCGCGCGGGTGATCGTCGTGGCGCACCTCGGCCGGCCCAAGGGTGCGCCCGATCCGCAGTACTCGCTCAGTCCGGTCGCCGACCGCCTGGCGCAACTGCTCGGGCGGCCGATCGAGTTCGCGCTCGACACGGTCGGCGAGAGTGCCCGGCTGCTCGCGAGCGATCTCAAGGACGGCGAGCTGCTGCTGCTCGAGAACGTGCGCTTCAACCCGGGCGAGACGAGCAAGGACGACGCTGAGCGCGCGAGCTTCGCCAAGTGCCTCGCCTTCCTGACCGGTGGCGACGACGACGGTGGCGTTTTCGTCGAGGACGCGTTCGGCGCGGTGCATCGCAAGCACGCCTCGGTCTACGACGTGGCCAAGTTGCTGCCGCACTACTGCGGCGACCTGGTGCGGGACGAGGTTGCCGTGCTGCGCGAGCTCACCGGCGATCCGAAGCGTCCGTATGTGGTCGTGCTGGGCGGCAGCAAGGTCAGCGACAAGCTCGGGGTGATCAGCTCGCTGCTGCCCAAGGTCGACAAGCTGCTCGTCGGCGGCGGGATGTGCTTCACCTTCCTCAAGGCGCAGGGACATGAGGTCGGCGACTCGCTGCTCGAGGCCGACCAGCTCGATGCCTGCCGGACCCTGCTCGCCGAGAGCGGCGACAAGATCGTCCTGCCGACCGACGTCGTGGTCGCGGCCGAGGTCACCGACGACGTCGAGGCGCAGACCGTTGCGGCTGAGGCGATCCCGCGGGGCACGAAGGGTCTCGACATCGGACCGCGGACGGTCGAGGCGTTTGCGGCCGAGCTTGCCGAGGCGCAGACCGTGTTCTGGAACGGGCCGATGGGCGTCTTCGAGGTCAAGCCGTTCGCCGTCGGGACGAAGGGCATCGCCGAGGCGGTATCCGGTGCGCCCGGCCTCACGGTCGTCGGCGGCGGTGACTCGGCGGCTGCGGTGCGCGCGCTCGGCATGAACACGCACGCCTTCGGGCACATATCGACGGGCGGCGGCGCGTCCCTTGAGTATCTCGAGGGCAAGACATTGCCCGGCGTCGCCGTGCTCGAGGAGATCTAGGTGGCGCCACAGCGCAAACCGTTGATCGCCGGCAACTGGAAGATGAACCTGAACCACCTCGAAGCGATCGCGCTCACCCAGAAGATCGCGTTCAGCCTCAAGGAGGAGCACCTCACCGCCGTCGAGGTTGTCGTGCTGCCGCCCTTCGTCGACCTGCGCAGCGTGCAGACCCTGGTCGACGGCGACCGGCTACTGATCGGCTACGGGGCGCAGGACGTCTCACCGCACGAGTCCGGGGCGTACACCGGCGACATCAGCGCGGCAATGCTCGCCAAGCTGGGTTGCAGCTACGTCGTCGTGGGCCACTCCGAGCGGCGCGAGCATCACAGCGAGGACGACGCCTTGGTGAACGCCAAGGTCAAGGCGGCCTACCGACACGAGATCGTGCCGATCCTGTGCATCGGCGAGACGCTCGACGTGCGCGAGTCGGACGGTCACGTCGCGCACTGCGTGTCCCAGATCGACGGCGCGCTGGCCGGCGTCACGGCCGAGCAGGCAGCGAGCATCGTGATCGCCTACGAGCCAGTCTGGGCGATCGGCACGGGCAAGGTGGCCACGCCCGCTGACGCGCAGGAGGTTTGCGCGGCGATCCGCGAGCAGCTCAGCGTCCGGTACACATCGGAGCTCGCGGCAGGCGTGCGGATCCTCTACGGCGGCTCGGTGAAGGCGAGCAACGCCGCCGAGATCGTCGCGCAGCCCGATGTCGACGGTGCCCTCGTCGGCGGCGCCAGCCTGGACGGACCCGAGTTCGCCACCATCGTGCTGGCCGCACGTCCGGGGCGCACGACGTGACACCTCTGCGCAACAGGTACGCTATGCGGGCAACTTTGACGCACCCAAGCTAAGGCCGGTCAATGATCTTCGCGCTTTCGATCGTGCTGGTTCTCGTGAGCCTGCTGCTCATCGTGCTCGTCCTGCTGCACCGCGGAAAGGGTGGCGGCCTGTCGTCGATGCTCGGCGGGTCCTTCTACTCGAACCTGTCCGGTTCATCCGTCGTCGAGCGCAACCTCGACCGGCTCACCGTCATCGCCGGCGTCGTCTGGGCGATCTGCATCATCGGGCTGGGCCTGCTGTACAAGAACAGCTGACCACCGGTACTTGTCCGTCGCTAACCCTGCGTCATCCCAAGGAGAACAAACGTGGCCGGTGGCAGTGCGATCCGCGGAAGCAGGGTCGGAGCTGGCCCGATGGGCGAGAAGGAACGTGGCGAGTCGGCTCCGCGGCAGCGCGTCTCGTTCTTCTGCGCCAACGGGCACGAGGTGCGGCCCGCATTCGCCCTCGAGGCGGTGCTGCCCGATACCTGGGACTGCCCGCGCTGCGGCTTCCCCGCCGGCCGTGAGTCGGCCGCTCCACCGAACGCTCCGCGCAACGAGCCGTACAAGACGCATCTGGCTTACGTGAAGGAGCGCCGCAGCGACGAGGACGGTGCCGCGATCCTCGAGGAAGCGTTGCAGCGCCTGCGCGCTCGTCGCGGCGAGGCCTGATCACGCCCGCGGCGGCGAGCTTGCGTTCGCTACGCCCGGTGACCGGTCTGGCGTGCCCCGTCCGGTTACGGTGTGGATGGCCTGCTAGCACCTAGCTCGGCTAGAGTCGTCGGCTGACTGCTGGTTCGCCCGCGAATGTCGATGCACGCACGATGCCTTCTCGCCGGTCTGCTGAAGGCTCGCGCGATGGCTCGGCTGCCCATCGCGGCACTCGGCGAGGAGATCCGATGATCAGACGGCCACGCTTCCTCCAGATCACCCTGCCGGCCCGGCTGAGCACACGCTGGGCACGACTGCTGCTCGCGTTGGCAGTGGCCGCCGCGCTGGCGGTAACGGCCGTCAGCGTCACCGCCGGCACCGGCAAGGACTCCGGCCGGCACGACGCGGACCGCACAGGTCAGGACCGCGACAAGGACGCGCAGGGCTCCGGGCAGAGCGAAGAGTCCGAGGAAGGCGAGGACGACGGTGGCCCGGTGGCGCCGGCCGAGTACCTCACGCAGAAGTTCACGTCCGGCCAGAACGTCAGCCAGGCTCAGATCGAGCACGCGATCGACCAGGCGAGGGCACTGCCGACCGGCGGGGGCACGTGGAGCCTGGTCGGTCCGTCGAACGTGGGTGCCCGGATGACTGACCTCGTCGTCGACCCGCGCCATGCCGACACGCTGTACGTCGCGGCGTCCGGCGGCGGCGTCTGGAAGAGCACGGACGCCGGCGCGACGTTCCAGGCGGTCTGGCCGACCGAGTTCACCCAGACGATCGGCGCGCTGGCGATGGGCCCGGACGGCACCCTGTGGGCGGGCACCGGCGAGGCGAACCCGTCCGGCGGCGGCCTGACGTTCTTCGGCAACGGCGTCTACAAGTCGAGCGACGGGGGAGCGCACTGGCAGCAGTGGGGGCTCACCGACGCCGGCGCGATCGGCCGGATCGTCGTTGATCCCACGGACCCGCAACGGGTGTACGTCGCCGCAGCCGGCAACCTCTCGGGCACGGCCGGCCAGCGCGGCATCTACCGCCTGGTCGGTCCCGGCCAGAACTGGCAACAAGTGCTGCCGACGCCGAACAACACGACCGGAGGCATCGACCTGGCGATCGACCCGTCCAATCACAATCGGGTCTTCGCCGCGCTGTGGGACCACAAGCGCAACAACGGAGCGCGCGTCTACGGCGGCGTGGGCTCCGGCCTGTTCCGGTCCGGCGACGGCGGCGATACCTGGACGCGACTGGAGAACGTGACCGGCGTGGCAACGACCGACGCCGCGGGCACCGGCCTGACGAGCGACGCGAGCTTGGGCCGCATCGGCGTCGCGATCGCACCCGGCGACCCGAACCGCGTGTACGTCGTGTCCGGCACCCAGTACGGCCTGGACAAGGGCTTCTACGTCTCCAATGACGGAGGGGACACGTTCACGCCGAGCGGGCACGCCGGCGGCAACAGCGGGTACGAGTGGTGGTTCGGCCGCCTCTGGGTCGACCCTGCGAACAAGGACCACGTGTTCAACGCCGACGTCAGCCTGCGCGAGTCGAACGACGGCGGGGCCACCTGGCACACGTCCAGCGGCGTGCACGCAGACCAGCACGCGATGCAGTGGGATCCGAACAGCGCGCACCGCGTCTACGTGGGCAACGACGGCGGTATCTACCGGTCGCAGTCCGACGGGTCGACAGGCAGCTGGGTGCACGCGACCTACGAGCCGTTCAACCAGTCCTATCACCTGGCGGTCGCGGCCGACGATCCGAGCCGGCTGGCGACCGGCCTGCAGGACAACGGCAGCGTGCGCACGTGGACCGCCACGTCGCCACCGTCGGATCTGACGCAATGGAACGCGTACGGCGGCGGTGACGGGCACGAGGTGCTTATCGACCCCACGGATCACAACACGTTCTACGAGTGCTCGCAGGTCGGATCCTGCCGGCGGCACGTCGACTCCGGCGGGACGACGCAGACGATCGGGTTCGGTCAGCGTCACTCCAGCCGGATCACGACCGACACCCCGCTGGTGCTCGACCCGACGGATCACAACGTCGTCTACTTCGGCGGCAACGTGCTCGACCGCTCGACCGACCAGGGCGCGACGTTCACCCAGATCAGCCCGCCGGGTGACTACCTGACCGGGCCGGTGCCGCCGGACGAGAACGACCAGGGGCCGTTCTACGCCAACGAGTACGCGACGATCACCTGGATCGCTCCGGCGAAGACCGATCCGAACACGATCTATCTCGGCACCGACACCGGCAGGCTGTGGAAGACCACTGACCTCGGCGCGACCTGGACCGAGTTCGCCGGCAAGGGCCTTCCGGTGCGTTGGGTGAACTCGATCGTGGTCGACCCGACCAACGCCGACCACGTGTTCGTCGCCTACTCCGGCTATCGGGAAGGTGACCTGTCCTCGAACGTCTGGGAGACGACCGACGGCGGTCAGAACTGGGCGGACATCAGCGGCACGCTGCCCAACGGGCCGGTCGAGATGCTCGCGTACGACCAGGCCAGGCAGCAGCTGTACGCGGCGACCGACCTCGGCGTCTTCTACGACAAGAACAGCAACAAGAACTGGAAACGGCTGGGCCACGCACTGCCCGCATCGCCCGTGCTCGACATCAAGATCACCGGCGACGGGACGACCATCTACGCGGCCACGTTCGGTCGCAGCGTGTGGCGGATGCCGCTGCCGTCGAGCTGACCAGGCGATGGCGTCAGGTCAACGTGACCGTCATCCGGTGATCGACGCCGCGGCCGTGGACGGGGTCGCTGCCGCGGACGTGCACCGAGTGCTCGGTGATGTGCGCCCGATACAGCCGCAGCGGCGCCGGGTGCCGTAGCTCGTCGATCGGAAACACATTCTGTTCCGGGAATCGCGCCCGGCATGCGACGTCGGCGCATCCCTCGAGGTCGGCATCGGGAACCTGCTCGGCCCGCGCGATCAGGTAGACCGCCTGGCCAGCCCCGATCGGCGCGGTCGAGTCGAACACCACCATGCTGACCTCAGGATGCTCCGCGAGGTTTCGCGAGTGGTGGGCCTCCGGCGAGGACAGCCAGTAGAGCAGCTGGTACCCGTCCGGGGCGTAGTACACCGGTGAGACCCTCGGCCGGCCGTCCGGATCGACGGTGCCGAGCACCATATAGCGGCTCGTGTCGATGAGCCGCCTGGCCAGCGCAGCGAGATCCCGGGTGCTTGTCATTGTGTCGCGGCGTCAGGACACCGGCGGCCGGTAGAGGTTCGTGGGCAGCTTTGCGGCCGCCGCGCGGTCGAGCAGCCACAGCGTGCGATGCCGGCCGTGCGGACCGGCCGCGGGCACCTGTACGCGGCCCGCGCCGCCGAGCGCGAGCGCCACGGCGCGTGCCTTCGACTCGCCGGCAGCGACGAACCAGATCTCGTTGGCTGCTTCGAGGCCGCGGAACGTCAGCGAGATCCGGGTCGGCGGCGGCTTGGGCGAGTTGCGTACCGCGATGACCGCAGCGTCCTCCTCGTACACGCCGGGATGCTCGGGGAACAGCGACGCACAGTGGCCGTCCGGGCCGATGCCGAGCAGCACGGCGTCGAAGTGCGGCACGTCGCCGTCGTGCTGTTCGAGCACCGCGGCGGCGAGCTCGGTCGCGTAGGCGTCGGCCGCGGCCTCGGCGTCGTCGCCGAACTCGGCGCCGGCCGCGGGCATCCGGTGCACGTTGGCCGGGTCGAGGGGGAGTGGGTCGAACAGAGCCGCGAAGGCGGCCCGGTCGTTGCGATCGGGTGAGTCGGCGGCGACGAACCGCTCGTCGCCCCACCAGACGCTGACCCGGCGCCAGTCGACGGAGTCGCGCGCCGCAAGCCTGCGCAGCGCCGCCATCGTCTGTTCCAGGATGCCGCCGCCGGTGACGACGAGGTACGCGAGCGGCCGCACGCTCAGTGCGGACACCAGGGTGGCGACCAGGCGGGCCGCGACGTCGTCGGCGAGCTGGTCGGCCGTCGGCTCGACGACGATCTCCGGCACGGCGCCCATCGGCTCAGCTCACCGCGCCGGCTGCGTCATCGGCGAGCGCCGGGTCCTTCCAGATGTGGACGCGCTGCCTGGGCCGATCAGCCAGCCCACTCAGATCGGTGACCGCGCCGATCGCGCGGGCGAAGATCTCGTCGTCGTCGAGGCGGCGCAGTTCCTCGGCGAGCAGCTCGCCCAGCGAGCGGTCCGGGAACGGGGCGATGGAATCGCGCTGTCCCTGGCGCCGCAGGACGAGCTTGCCGCCGTCGGCGTCCGCGGTGATGTCGGCGCCGTCGGCGAACTGGATGTCGACCTTGTCGATGCCGTCCTCCGCGGACACGTTCACCGGGACGTGGAAGCCCAGCCGCGACGACAGCCATCCGGCCAGCAGCAGCGCCGACGGGTCGGACTCGTCGCCGTAGACAGTCGCGGACACCGGGGCGTCGTGGTGGCCGTCGAGCGCAGAGGCCAGCGCTGCGCGCCAGCCGGTGATGCGCGTCCAGGAAAGATCGGTGTCGCCCGGTGCGAAGTCGACGGCCCGCTGGCGCAGCGCGCCGACGCGATCGTCGGCCCGCGCCACGTCGGTGATCCGCCGGTCGGCGAACACACCGAGGGGGTCATAGGAGATCCGGTCCGGCGGTGCGCCGTTCCACCACGTGACGACCGGCGCGTCCGGCGCCAGCAGTGGCAGCGTGACCGACTCGGCGTGCAGCGCCAGCCGGCCGTACATGCGCAGGACGACCGCCTCGCCCGGCCCGAGCCGCCCGCCGAGCAGCACCTCGGCGTCCAGGCGGGGGACCGGCGCGTCGATCTGGCGGCGGATCACCATCAGCAGACGCATCGGGTGCTTGCTCGCGGCAATCGTCGCGGCTTCTTCGGCTTCGGCGACGTCGCGCTCGTCGACGACCACGACGAGGGTGAGCGCGATCCCACTGGTGACGGCGCCGCCCGTGCGCCGCTCGGCGGCGAGCGCCTTGACGACGGCGGTGCCCGTCGTGTCCCAGAGCGTTGTCATGCCCCACTCCTCATGGCCGGCGCCACTGACGGCCGTCTCGGGCCAGCATCTCGTCGGACTCCTTGGGCCCCCACTCGCCGGCGCGGTACAGGTACGGGTCGTGGTCGGCCCAGAACTCCTCCAGCGGGTCGATCACCCGCCAGGACGCCTCGACCTCGTCGTTGGGCGGGAAGAGCCGCGCGTCGCCGATCAGCACGTCGAGGATCAGCCGCTCGTACGCCTCGGGCGAGGATTCGGTGAACGCCTCGCCGTAGAGGAAGTCCATCGCGACGTCGCGGACCTCCATCTCGGTGCCGGGCACCTTCGAGCCGAACTTCAGCGTGACTCCCTCGTCGGGCTGGACCCGGATGACGAGCTGGTTGTGGCCGAGCTCCTGGGTGTCGGTCTGGCTGAACGGGAGGTGCGGCGCCTTCTTGAACAGCACGCCGATCTCGGTGACGCGGCGGGGCAGCCGCTTGCCGGTGCGCAGGTAGAACGGGACGCCCGCCCAGCGCCGCGTCTCGATACCCAACCGTACGGCGGCGTATGTCTCGGTCCTCGAGTCGGGCGCGATGTCCTTCTCGGCGCGGTAGGCCGCGGCACGCTCGCCGGCAAGCCAGCCCTGGTCGTACTGGCCGCGGATCGCATAGCCGCCGAGATCCGGCGGCAACGAGATCGCCCGGAGCACCTTGAGCTTCTCGGTGCGGATGGCCTGCGCGGCGAAGTCGACGGGCTCTTCCATCGCGGTCAACGCGAGCAGCTGGAACAGGTGGTTCTGCAGCACGTCGCGTGCGGCCCCGGTGGCGTCGTAGAACGCGGCACGCCCGTCGATGCCGACGTCCTCGGCCATGGTGATCTGCACCGAGTCGACGTAGTGCGAGTTCCACACCGGCTCGAAGAGCTGGTTGGCGAACCGCAGCGCCAGGATGTTCTGGACCGTCTCCTTGCCGAGGTAGTGGTCGATGCGGAAAACGTCCTGGGCAGTGAACACGGTGTCGACGAGCCGGTTCAGTTCGAGCGCGCTCGGCAGGTCGTGCCCGAACGGCTTCTCGACGACGACTCGCCGCCAGCCACCGCTGCGGTCGTTGCTGGCCAGGCCCGTCCGCTCCATCTGCTTGAGCACCACCGGGAACATGCTGGGCGGGATCGACAGGTAGAAGGCCGCGTTGCCCTTGATGCCGTGGCTGTCGCGCAGCTCGTCGAGCGTCTTGGCGAGCGCGTCGAAGGCCGCGTCGTCGTCGAAGGATCCCGGCACGAACTGGATGTCGTCGCACAGCCGCTTCCACACCTCTTCGTTCCATGGTGTGCGGGCGTGCTCTCTGGCCGACTTCTTCGCCAGCGCCGCGAAGTCGCCGTCGCCCCAGTCGCGCCGAGCGAAGCCGAGCAGGACGAAGTCGGCAGGCAGCAGACCGCGGTTGGCCAGGTCGTAGATCGCAGGCAGCAGCTTCTTGCGGGCGAGATCGCCGGTGACGCCGAACACGACCAGCGCGCAGGGTTCAGGCACGCGCGGCAGCCTGCGGTCGGCCGGGTCGCGAAGCGGGTTGCGGATGGCCGCGGGGTCCAGGACGGCGGACGCGGGCGGCCCGACGGGCGGGACGACAGGTGTTGCCGGTATGACGGCGGCCGCGCCCGGTACGACGGCCGATGCCGAGGGTTGTGCGGCGATGGTCGGTTCGTCGCGCTCCGCTCCCGCCTCAGCGTGGAGATCGGGACGTGCCTCCGCCGCCGCTCGCTGGCCGTCGTCGGTCACGGTGCTCCTTCGTCGTCTCGCTGCGGCTCAGCCGGCCGCGGCGTTCAGCTGGCCCTGCAGGCTCTCGCGCAACTGGGTCCACGAATCGTCGAACTTCTGCACGCCCTCGACCTCGAGCAGTTCGACGACGTCGTCGTACTCGATGCCGAGCCCGGCCAGCTCGTCGAGGACGTGCTGGGCGTCACGGTAGTGGCCCGTGACGGCGTCGCCGGCGATCACGCCGTGGTCGGCGACCGCGTCCAGCGTGGCCTCCGGCATCGTGTTGACCGTGTTCGGCGCGACCAGCTCGACGACGTACATGGTGTCGTCGTAGGCAGGGTCCTTCACGCCGGTGGACGCCCACAGCGGCCGCTGCGAGTTGGCGCCTGCTGATTCGAGCGCCTTCCAGCGATCGGAGCCGAACACCTTCTCGTAGCGCTCGTAGGCCAGCCTGGCGTTGGCGATGCCCGCCTTGCCCCGCAAGCCCTGTGCCGCGTCGGTGCCGATCTTGTCGAGGCGCTTGTCGACCTCGGTGTCGACGCGGGAGACGAAGAACGACGCGACCGAGCGGATCGTCGACAGGTCGACGCCCTTGGCCTGGGCCGCTTCGAGCCCGGTCAGGTAGGCGTCCATGACCTTGTCGTAGCGGTCGAGGGAGAAGATCAAGGTGACGTTGACGCAGATGCCTGCCTCGGTGGCCGCGGCGATCGCCGGCAGTCCCGCCTCGGTCGCGGGGATCTTGACGAACGCGTTCGGCCGGTCGACCAGCCACCACAGCGCCTTCGCCTCGGCGATCGTCTTGTCGGTGTCGTTGGCGATGCGCGGGTCGACCTCGATCGACACGCGTCCGTCGAGACCGTTGGTGCGGTCATACGTCGGACGCAGCACGTCGCACGCCCAGCGGATGTCGTAGCCGGTCAGCAGGCGCACCGACTCGTCGAGCGAGACCCCGCGGGCGCCGAGATCGCGGATCTGCTCGTCGTACGCGGTGCCCTTCTCCATCGCCTTCTGGAAGATCGTGGGATTGCTCGTCACGCCGACGACGTGCCTGGTGTCGACGAGCGCTTGGAGGTTGCCGGTGGACAGCCGCTCACGGCTGATGTCGTCGAGCCAGATCGATACGCCTTGAGCCGACAGGTCGGCGAGTGCGCTGGTCATGATCGCTCCCTTATGTGCCTGTGGTCGTTCCGGTGATCTTGCCGACGCGGTCGAGCGCGCCGTGCGCCGCCGCGACGACGCGGTCGGGGGTGAAGCCGAACTGCTCGAACACCACCGAGCCGGCTGCGCTGGCGCCGAAGTGGTTGATCGCCACGATCTCGCCCGCCTCGCCGACGATCTCGCGCCAGCCGAGGGGCACTCCCGCCTCGATGCTCACCCGGGCCTTAACGTTCGGCGGCAGGACATGCTGCCGGTACGCGTCGTCTTGTGCGTGAAACCACTCGAGGCAGGGCAGTGACACGACGCGGGTCGGAGTGCCCTCGGCCTCCAGCCGCTCGCGGGCGGTAAGGGCGAGCGACACCTCAGAGCCGGTGGCGATGAGCAGGACTTCCGGTGCACTGTTGGACGCCTCTTCGAGGATGTAGCCGCCCTTGGCCGCGTCGACGACCTTGGCCGGGTCGAGCACCGGCAGACCTTGCCGGGTGAGCGCGATTCCGGCCGGGCGATCGGTGTGTTCGAGGATCGTCTTCCACGCGACCGCGGTCTCGTTCGCGTCCGCCGGGCGCACGATGTCCAGGCCCGGGATCGCCCGCAACGCGGCGAGCTGCTCGATCGGCTGATGCGTCGGGCCGTCCTCGCCGAGCCCGATCGAGTCGTGCGTCCAGACGTAGATGGTCGGGATCTGCATCAGCGCGGCGAGGCGCACCGGCGGGCGCATGTAGTCGCTGAACACGAGGAACGTGCCGCCGTAGACGCGGGTGCCGCCGTGCAGCGTGATGCCGTTGAGGATCGAGCCCATGGCGTGCTCGCGAATACCGAAGTGCAGCGTGCGCCCGTACGGCCCGCCGGACCACTCCTTGGTCTGGTGCTCGGCGGGGATGAAGCTGGGCTCGCCCTCCATCGTCGTGTTGTTGCTCTCGGCGAGGTCGGCCGACCCGCCCCACAGCTCCGGCAGCACGGGTGCCAGCGCGGTGAGGATCTTGCCCGACGCTGCCCTGGTGGCCAGCGAGTTGGGCTTGCCGTCCTTCTCGGTCGGGAACGCCGGCAGCGCATCGGCCCACCCGTCGGGCAGGGTGCGGGTCAACATCCGGTCGAAGAGCGCCTTGCGGTCCGGGTTGGCGCCGGCCCAGGCGTCGAACCCGGGCTGCCACTCGGCATGTGCCGCCCGGCCGCGGTCGATGACCTCGCGCGCATGGGCGAGCATCTGCTCGTCGACCGGGAAGTGCACGTCGGGGTCGAAGCCGAGGATCTCCTTGGTCGCGCGGACTTCATCCTCGCCGAGTGCAGATCCGTGTGCCTTGCCGGTGTTCTGCTTGTTCGGGGCAGGCCACGCGATGATCGTGCGCACCGCGATGATCGACGGGCGGTCGGTCTCCGCCTGAGCCGCCACTATGGCTTCCTCCAGCGCGACGACGTCCTCGCCGGAGTCCACCCGCTGCGTGTGCCAGCCATAGGCCTCGTAGCGCTTGAGCACGTCCTCGGAGAACGCGACGTTCGTGTCGTCCTCGATGGAGATGTGGTTGTCGTCGTAGAACATGATCAGGTTGCCGAGCTGGTGGTGGCCGGCCAGGCTCGACGCCTCGCTCGAGACGCCCTCCTCAAGATCGCCGTCGCCACAGAACACGTAGATGCGGTGGTCGAACACGGACTTGCCGGGCGCGGCGTCCGGATCCCACAAGCCGCGCTCACGCCGTGCGGCCATCGCCATGCCGACCGCGTTGCCGACGCCCTGCCCTAGCGGGCCGGTGGTGGTCTCGACGCCGATCGTGTGGCCGTGTTCGGGATGGCCGGGCGTGAGCGACCCCCACGTCCGCAGCCGTTTCAGGTCGTCCAGTTCGAGGCCGTAGCCGCTGAGGAACAGCTGGATGTAGAGCGTCAGCGACGAGTGGCCGTTGGACAGGACGAAGCGGTCGCGCGCGACCCAGTTCGGATCGGACGGATCGTGCCGGAGCACGCGCTGGAACAGCAGGTACGCGAGTGGTGCGAGGCTCATCGCCGTGCCCGGGTGCCCGTTGCCCGTCTTCTGCACGGCGTCCATCGCCAGCACTCGTACGGTATCGACGGCTTTCGTGTCGAGATCGGCCCACCAGTCCGGATGGGTCTGTGGGAGCTGTTCTGCGCCCTGACGCTGGGTGACGCTCACGAATGTCTGGTCCCTTCTGGATGGTCCCGCGGCCGATTTCGGGCTGGCCCGAGCCCTTCGGCATCGCTCAGTGTGAAGCCTAACCATTCACGTGTCGTCGGGGCGGCCAGGCCGGTGACCAAGCGGTGACCGAGACGGCCGGGAGCGCGTGCGATCGTCCGTCGTGCAGCGGATACCCTGGCCCGGTGACGCAGACTCCGGTTGCGCCCGCTCCAGCGGGCCCAGCACGGATCTCGCCGACCCCGATCGTGCTGCGACCTTCTCGCAGGGCGCACGTCAGGGCCTACATCGCGCTGACCAAGCCGCGCATCATCGAGTTGCTGCTGGTCACCACCCTGCCCGCGATGATCGTCGCCGCAGGCGGGCTACCGCGTGTCGCCGTCGTCGTGGCGACGATGGTCGCCGGGACGCTCGCCGCCGGCAGCGCGAACGCGCTCAACTGTTACATCGACCGCGACATCGACGCCGTCATGCGCCGTACCGGGCATCGGCCGCTCGCCCGCCACGAGGTCTCGCCGCAGGGAGCGCTGGTCTTCGGCGTCGGGATCGGCGTGGTCGCTGTCGCGGTCATGGGGCTGGCGACCAACTGGCTCGCGGCCGGCCTTACTGCCGCGGCGATCGGCTTCTACGTGATCGTCTACACGCTGCTGCTCAAGCGGCGCACCGCGCAGAACATCGTGTGGGGCGGCGCCGCGGGATGCATGCCCGTATTGATCGGCTGGGCGGCAGTCACCGGCAGCCTGGCGTGGGCGCCGTTCATCATGTTCGGGATCGTCTTCTTCTGGACGCCACCGCACTTCTGGGCGCTGGCGATCCGATACCGAGAGGACTACCGGCGCGCCGGCGTGCCGATGCTTCCGGTGGTCGCCTCGCCGGTGCGCGTGGCCGGCGAGATCGTCGGCTATGCATGGCTGACCGTCGCGACGTCGCTGGCGTTGTGGCCGGTTGCCACCGGATGGGTCTACGGCCTGCTCGCGGCCTCGGCCGGTGCCGTGCTGCTCGTCGCCGCGCATCGGCTGCTCTCACGCACGAAGGCGGGCCAGGACGGCCGGCCGATGCGGCTGTTCCACCTCTCGAACAGCTACCTGGCGTTCGTGTTCGTCGCGATGGCCGTCGACACGTTCGTCCGCTGAGCATCGTCGGCAGCCGACTGGTCCGGCATCTGCGGTCTTGTGTCGGCGAGGGACGGGCGGCGCGAGGAGCCCTGCGGGGAGGACCAGGAGAACGGACGGCAGCCGCGAGAGTCCCGCGACGATCAGCGCGGGATGGTTACTTTGAACGTCACTGGCGTCACGACGCGGATCGCCGTCTTGCCCGGTTCGCTGCCGCTGATCGTGACCGTGCCGACGGTGAACGTCGCGGGCACCTCGAAGACGGTGAACACGGTGTCGCCGGGCGCGAGATCCTTCGCCGGTATCGGCTTGCCTCCAGCCGGCGTGAGCTTCAGCAGTGGCGCGTCGATCCCCGTCTGGTCGCTCTGCTTGGGGATCTTGAAGCGGAAGTCCATCCACAGCAGCGCCTTGCTGCCACTGCTCGCGTGATGCTTGCCGTCGTCGGTCCAGTAGCCGATGAGCGCATGCGTCGCGGTGACCCGGCCGGACAGGTCCGCAGACGTGCCATTGATGGTGAACTTGATCGTGAGCGGCTTGTTGATCTTCAGCATGGCGTCGATGTGGTCGCGACGCAGCACGGCGAGGTTGGCCGGCCCCGGCTTGCCGCTCGGCAGGCCGATGGTCTGCCGGATGCCGTCCTCGTTCAGCACGAGGTCGGCGCCGCCGGCCGGGACCGCGACGACGTTCACCTGCCCGTCCGCCAAGTGCGGCAGCGGCCGGATCGCGCCGCCGTTGACGGACAGGCCGAGCTGGCGGCTCGTGGGGCTGACGTTGCCGATCTGGCCGGCCACCGGGAGGAAGCTGAATGCGATCAGGCGCTGGCCCGGAGGCGCGCTGCGGGCTTCGTCACCGCTGCCGTACCGCTCGACGACGCCGACCTTCGTCACCCGGACGCCTCCGCGCAGCGAAGCCATGACGGCGTCGTGCGAAGCGGCGGACAACGACGGCTCGGTGACCGAGGCGGCGACCAGCGTTGATGTTTCCGCGGCTGGTGGGGGCGGGACCTGCAGGCCGCCGTCGGGGGGCGCGGTCTGCCCGTCCGGCCGGCTGAGCACGACGCCCGGCGGATGTGCCGACGGGTCGCCGCTCACCGGCGCCGACGCGGGGGAGAGATCCACGGCGCCGTGCTCGGCAGGTGAGCTGCTCAGCGGGAAGGTCAGGTAGGCCTTTCGCGCGTCGCCGTCGACGAAGAGCACGGGTCCGCATTGGACGGCGCTGTCGATGTCGGTCTTGCGCGCGCCTTTCGGCGGGTTGGCGGGCAGCTCGAAATAGCACCTGGTGGTGGAGTTCTTGGCGCCGTGCCGCTGCGCCACGATGGCGTTGACGGCCTGCTCGGCCTGACCCAGCGTGGAGTAAGGCTCGTGCACGGTCTGCCCGGCGAACGTGAACGCCGCCGAGTCGCTGCGGTGCGCCAGGAACCAGCCCCCGGTGATCAATCCGGCTGCGAGCACGAGGCACAGGCCGAGCACAAGACGCACGCGGCGGCGCCGGCGGCGCGGGGTGGGCGTCCATTCGGCCGCCTGGGGCGGCGTCCACGCGGGCGGCTGCGGGGCATACTCGTGCATCGCCGGGACATGCGCCGGTTGATAGGCCACCTGCTGGGGGGCGGCCAGGTAGGACGGCGGGTGGATCCCAGGCGAGAACGACGCGACGTCCGGCGAGGCGTGCCGCGGCACCGTCAGCTCCGAGACGTCGGGCTCGACGCGCACGGCCGGGATCACGCCGCTTGCCGGCTGCCGGTCGCTCGTCCAGCGCTGACCGTCGAAGTACTGCAGCCAGGATGGATCCTGCGGGTCCGGATACCACCCGGGCATGGTCATAGCACGACGCTCCCCTCGCGACAGTCAGCGATGTTGCCATCTCGTGTGATCGCCCGTCCAATGCCGAGCGGTGCGATTCGTAGGATCGAGGCGTGACCGGATCCGTCGCGCTCGCGACCTGCAGCCAGCTGCCGTCCGGGGACGACGACTCGCGGTTGCTCGATGCGGCCTTTCAGGCCGAAGGGATCGAGGCGAGCTGGCGGGTTTGGAACGACCCGCACACGGACTGGTCGCGATTCGACATGGTGATCGTCCGCTCGACCTGGGACTACACCGTCGATCGCGGCGCCTTCATCGACTGGACGCTCCGCGTCCCTCGGCTGGCCAATCCCGCCGAGGTCATCGCGTGGAACACCGACAAGACCTACCTCCGCGACGTCGGAGATGCGGGCATCGACATCGTCCCGACCGCGTGGATCGAACCCGGCCGGGCCGTCGAGTTGCCCGGTGGCGAATTCGTCGTCAAGCCGTCAGTCGGTGCGAGCTCCAACGGCGCGGGACGCTTCGACGCCGCGGTGACCGGCCAGCTCGACGCGGCCCGTGCCCACGCCGGAATGCTGCACGACGCCGGGCGCACCGTGATGGTGCAGCCATACCTGGCCGGCGTCGACACCGCAGGCGAAACCGCGCTGGTCTACGTCGAAGGGAAGCTCAGCCATGCCGTCGGCAAGGGCGCGATGCTGCCACAGAGCGCCGCGTACGGGCTGACATCGGGACTGTCGACGTCGCTGTCACTGATCGAGCGGATCACCCCCCGACAGCCGGACACGGCCGAGCTGCGGCTCGGCGACCAGGTGCTCGACCTGATCCGCGACCGCTTCGGCGGCGATCTGCTCTACGCCCGGATCGACATCCTGCCCACGCCCGACGGACCCGTCGTGATCGAGCTGGAGCTGACCGAGCCGTCCCTGTTCCTCGAGCACGACGTGTCGGCTGCCGCGCATCTCGCGGCGGCGGTTGCGAACCGGCTGGCCTGATCGCCGATGACCCTGCCGATGCCTTCGCCGCAGCGGAGGCACGCGCTGCGCCGGATGAAGATCGGCGCGACCGGCCTGCTGGTCGCGGCCGCTGCCGTCTTCGTCGTGTGCGTGACGGTCGGCGACGGGCACGGCGCGTGGGGCTGGGTGCAGGCCGCGGCCGAGGCGTCGATGGTCGGCGGGCTGGCCGACTGGTTCGCGGTGACCGCCCTGTTCCGGCATCCGTTGGGGATACCGATCCCACACACGGCGATCATCCAGCGCAAGAAGGATCAGATCGGCCGCGGGCTCGGCGAGTTCGTTCAGCAGCACTTCCTGACCGGCTCGGTCGTCGGCGAGCACGTCGCCCAGGCCGAGATCCCGCGCCGCACCGGGGAATGGCTCGCCACACCGGCCAACGCCGCGCTCGTCGCGGACGAGATCGCGGCGGCGCTCGCGGGAATGTCGTCGTTCGTGCGCGACGACGAGATCCGCGCGGCGGTGGCCGCCTACGCCGACAAGCGGTTGCGCGAAGCCGACGTCGCTCCGCTGCTGTCCCGAATGCTGGGCGCCGTGTGCGAGTCCGGCCAGCACCAGGTGGCCTTGACGGCCGGGCTGCGCGGGCTGATGCGCTTTCTCGACGACAACCGCCCGATCTTCCGCAAGAGGCTCGCCGAGGAGTCTCCCGAGTGGGTTCCGGAATGGGTCGACGATCGCGTGTTCAACCGGCTGTTCACCGGCCTGCAGTCCTTCCTCGCCGACGTCATGGCCGACGACGGCCACGACCTGCGTCGGCAGTTCGACCAGCGGCTGCGCGACTACGCCGGCGCGCTGCGCAGCGATCCCGCCAAGGCGGCGAGCATCGACGCGGCGAAGCTGCAACTGCTCGACCACCCCGAGGTCCGTGCCTGGTTGTCGACGTTGTGGACGTACCTGAAGGGGGCCGTCCTCGCGGGGGCGGCCGATCCGGGCTCCGAGCTGCGCCGCACCGTCGCGTCGCTGACCGTCCAACTGGGCACCTCGCTGCGCGACGACCCGACACTGCGCGCCAAGCTCGAGGCACTGCTTCAGCGCCTGGTCGGTCACGTCTCGGCCCGCTATGCCGACGACATCGCCGCGGTCATCTCGACGACGGTGGCGCGCTGGGACGCCGAGGACACCAGCCGCCGCCTCGAACTGCAGGTGGGCCGCGACCTGCAGTTCATCCGGATCAACGGCACCGTGGTCGGCGCGCTGGTCGGCGTGCTGATCTACGGCATCAGCCAGATGCTGTGACGGGCTGGACCGTCAGCAGGACGCGCAGCGCGAAGATCCAGACCAGGCACGCCCCGAGCATGTGCAACGCCACCAGCCCGGACGGCACGTGCGTGAAGTACTGGACGTAGCCGATCAAGCCCTGGCCGAGCTCGACACCGAACAGCCACCACGCGGCGCGCCGCATCGCCTCGCTGGCCCCGGTCGTCCGCAGCAGGATCACCAGCCCGACGGTGAGCGCGATGAGCACCATGACCGCGTCGGCGTGCAGTTGCGCGACGCCGCCGGGGTCGAGCGCGATGCGGTGGGTGGCCCCCTTGTCGCCGGCGTGCGGGCCACTGCCGGTGACGATCGTGCCGAGTGCGAGCACCGCCGCCGCCGTGACGACGATCAGGCGCGCGAGCAGAACGGCGGGCGCGAATCCCGCACCTCGCGGTATCCGCAGCCGCCACCACAGCAGGGTCGTTACGGCGATGATCGACATCGAGAGCAGGAAGTGGGCCGCGACCGTCCACGGGTTCAGGTCGGTCAGGACGGTGATGCCGCCGAGCACCGCCTGGGCCGGGATGCCCGCGAAGGCCAGCGCCGCTAGGGGCAGCTCGCGCCGCTGCCGGTACGCCGCGAGCAGCGTCGCCACGGCGATCGCGCCGAGCACGAACGTCAGCTGGCGATTGGTGAACTCGATGACGCCATGGATCGAGTTGGCCTTGGTCGGAGTGAGCGACGAGCCGGTGCACTGCGGCCAGGTCGGGCAGCCCAGGCCCGAGCCGGTGAGCCGTACGGCCCCGCCGGTCACCACGATCACCACGTTCGCCGCCACGGACGCCAGCGCGAGCTCACGCAGCACCCGCGGCGACCCGAACCAGGCGAGGACACGCTGCCGCAGTCCCGCCGGGACCACCGAGCTCACTCCCACCGGAACCACCGCGCCGCAACCGGCAACGCCACCGCGGCCCAGATCAGCAACGTGACGAACGGGCGTACCGGGAACCCGCCGCCGTCCTGCAAGACGCTGTGCAGCCCGTCGGAGAGCGCAGCGGACGGCAGGACGCGCAGCGCGTCAGCCGCGCCCGACGGGAACTTGGACAGCGGGATCGCGATCCCGCCGCAGAACAGCAGGATCATCCAGATCAAGTTGGCCGCGGCCAGCGTGACCTCGGCGCGCAGTGTCCCGGCGACGAGCAGTCCCAGCCCGCCGAAGGCGCGCACACGAGGCCGGCCTGCAGGACTTCGAGCAGCAGCACGGCGAACGTCTTGCCGAGCAGCAGGATCGCGCGCGGCAGGGCGGTCGCGCCGAGGCGCTTCAGCACGGCGTACCGGCGCTCGAAGCCGGTGCCGATGGCCAGGCCGGTGAAGGCCGCGCTCATGACCGACAGCGCGAGGATGCTCGGCACGACGAAGTCGATTCGCCGCCCGCCCAGCGAGTACAGCAACGGCAGGTTGAAGAAGAACCCGAGCAGCAATGGGACTACTAGCGTCAAACCGACCTGCTCGCCGTTGCGCAGCAGCAGCGCGAGCTCCATGCGGGTCTGCGCGGCCAGCATCCGCCTCCGCGATGCCGCGCCGGGCGCCGGCACGTAGCTCAGCGTGGCGGTCATGCGCGCAGCTCCCGTCCGGTGAGCTCCAGGAAGACGTCCTCGAGGCTTCGCCGCTCGACCGAGAGCTGCTCGGCCAGGACGCCCTGCGCCGCGCACCATGCCGTCAACGAGGCCAGCAGCTGCGGGCTGACCTCGCCGACTACCAGGTACCGGCCCGGCGACTCCTCCAGCGCGTGCGTGCCGAGCGGCATCGCCTCGACGAGCGACGACAACCGCAACCCGCTGACCGCGCGGAACCGGATCTGGCCCTCCGCCCCGGACTTGGCAAGCTCGGCCGGACTGCCGGACGCGACGAGCCGCCCCGAGTCGATCACGAAGACCGTGTCGGCCAGGTGCTCGGCCTCGTCGAGGAAATGCGTCGTCAGCACGACACTGACCCCGTCAGCACGCAGCTGCGCGACGAGCTCCCAGGTGCCGCGGCGGGACTGCGGATCCATGCCGGCAGTCGGCTCGTCGAGGAACACCAGCTCGGGCCGGCCGACGAGAGCCAGCGCCAGGGACAGGCGCTGCTTCTGCCCGCCGGACAGCCGCCGGACCGGTGTCGCGGCGACGTCGGCCAGCCCGACGCGGTCGAGCAGCGCGGCCGGGTCTTGGGGGTGCCGGGCATAGGCGGCGAACAGCCGGACGAGCTCGCCGGCGCGCGCTCCGGTGTAGGCGCCGACGCCGTCCTGCAGCATGACGCCGACGCGCGGCTTGAGCGCCGCGGCGTCGCGCAGCGGATCGAGGCCGAGCACACGGATCTCGCCGGCGTCGGGGCGGCGGAACCCTTCGCAGATCTCGATCGTGGTCGTCTTGCCGGCGCCGTTCGGCCCGAGCAACGCGACGATCTCGCCCCGCGCGACGGTCAGCGACAAGCCGTCGACGGCCCGCCGCTCGCCGTAACGCTTGACCAAGCCGGCCACCTGCACTGCAGGGCCGGCGGCGTCGCTCACGGCGTCAGTCTAGGAACGACCCGGTGACGTCCCGACGGGCGCTATACGTCCAGGGTCGAGCTACCCGCGTAGGTGTCGACATACTCCTGGCGGCTCAGCGCCTGGACCGCCTCGCGAATCTGCTCGGTGATCGCGCGCAGCCCGCGGGCACTGCGCTCCTCGGCCTCGCGTCCGGTGAAGTCGAGTGGTGCGCCGAAGTTGACCTCGACGGACGCGATGTGCCACCGCTTGTCGCCGGGGGTCTGCACGTCGCGCGTCCCGACCAGACCCACGGGCACTACCGGGACGCCGGAGCGCAGCGCCAGGCGGGCGACGCCGGTGCGGAACTTGTACAGCCGCCCGTCCGGCGAACGGGTGCCCTCCGGGTAGATGCCGAGGGCCCGCCCGGCCCGCAGCACCTGCACTCCGACGTCCAGCGACGCGGCTGCCGAGCGCGTGTCGCCGCGATCCACCGGCAGCTGGCCGAGGCCGCGGAACAGCGCGCCCATCGCGCGACCGCGCAGCCCGGGGGAGTTGAAGTACTCGGCCTTTGCGAAGTAGATGACCTGCCGGCGCGCGGCCAGCGGAGTGAAGATCTCATCGGCGAACGAGATGTGATTGCCCGCAACGATCACCGGACCGGTACGGGGCACATGGTGCAGACCGCTGACTTTCGGCCGATGCACCACCCGCAGGGCGGGGGCCACTGTGACCTCGAGGACGCGATACAGCACAGCGAAAACCTACCGGTCGCCCCGTCCCCGCAGACCCGGGCGAGTTCGACCCGCGGTTCGGGATATAGCGTGAAACGCGCCACTCGCCGGGGGCGGTCCTGCGCTCGTCCTGGAAATACGTCATACTTGCGTTGTGAAATTCGAGGCCGAGCTCAGCTTGCGGCTCGACGAGGTCGGTGAATGCCGGACTCGCGACGCGGTCGCTCGCCTCGTGCAGCAGCGGGGTCCGCAGACCGCAGCCGTGCTCGCCGGGCAACTCGGCCTGTCCGCCGCCGCGATCCGCCGCCACCTCGATGCACTCGTTTCCGAAGGCGTGCTCGTCGAGCACGAGCCACGCCGGGCCCTGCACCGCGGACGCGGCCGCCCAGCACGCACATATGCCCTGACCGACGCCGGCCGCGCCGCCTTCCCGCACGCCTACGACGATCTCGCCACATCAGCGCTGCGCTACCTGCGCGACAGCGGCGGCGAGGACGCGGTGGCCGCCTTTGCCACCCGCCGCGCGGCGTCGCTTGAAGAGGCGATCGGTCCGGCGGTGTCGGGCGTGACGCTCGCCGAGCGTGCCGAGGGCCTGGCCGAGGCGTTGACCGAGCAGGGATACGCTGCGACGACCGAGCCCGCGGGCGCAGGTGTCCAGGTGTGCCAGCACCACTGCCCGGTCGCCCACGTGGCCGCCGAGTTCCCTGAGCTGTGCGAGGCCGAGACGCGCGCGCTCGAACGCGTGCTCGGCACGTACGTCCAGCGACTTGCCACCATCGCCCACGGCGACGGTGTCTGCACCACGCACGTCCCCGTCCCACCGAACAAGCCCACAGCGTCCCGATCAGGGAGGACCGCATAGTGACAACGACCGCACCGCTTACCCAGGACGAGCAGATCGCCGCTCTGTCCAAGTACGGGTACGGCTGGGCTGACACCGACCTCGTCGGCGCCAGCGCCAGGCGTGGCCTGTCCGCGGAGGTCGTCGCCGACATCTCGGCGAAGAAGAGCGAGCCGGCGTGGATGCTCGAGCAGCGGATCAAGGCGTTGTCGATCTTCGACAAGAAGCCGATGCCGACCTGGGGTTCGGACCTGTCCGGCATCGACTTCGACAACATCAAGTACTTCGTGCGATCGACGGAGAAGCAGGCCGAGACCTGGGACGACCTGCCCGCTGACATCAAGAACACCTACGACAAGCTCGGCATCCCCGAGGCCGAGAAGCAGCGCCTGGTCTCCGGCGTCGCCGCGCAGTACGAGTCCGAGGTCGTCTACCACAAGATCCGCGAGGATCTCGAGGAACAGGGCGTCATCTTCCTCGACACCGACACGGGCCTGCGCCAGCACCCGGAGCTGTTCCGCGAGTACTTCGGGTCGGTCATCCCGGCCGGCGACAACAAGTTCTCGGCACTCAACACCGCGGTGTGGTCGGGCGGATCGTTTATCTACGTGCCGAAGGGCGTGCACGTCGACATCCCGCTGCAGGCCTACTTCCGGATCAACACCGAGAACATGGGCCAGTTCGAGCGGACGCTGATCATCGTCGACGAGGGCGCCTACGTGCACTACGTCGAGGGCTGCACCGCGCCCATCTACTCGAGCGACTCGCTGCACTCGGCAGTCGTCGAGATCATCGTCAAGAAGGACGCCCGCTGCCGCTACACGACCATCCAGAACTGGTCGAACAACGTCTACAACCTGGTCACCAAGCGGGCCAAGGCCGAGGCAGGCGCCACCATGGAGTGGGTCGACGGAAACATCGGCTCGAAGGTCACCATGAAGTACCCGGCCGTGTGGCTGATGGGCGAGCACGCCAAGGGCGAGGTGCTCTCGATCGCGTTCGCCGGCGAGGGCCAGCATCAGGACGCCGGCGCGAAGATGCTGCACCTGGCGCCGCACACATCATCGACGATCATCTCCAAGTCCGTGGCCCGCGGCGGCGGGCGCACGTCGTACCGCGGGCTGGTCGAGGTGCACAAGGGCGCCCACCACTCGCGATCCACGGTCAAGTGCGACGCGCTGCTGGTCGACACGATCAGCCGGTCCGACACCTATCCATACGTCGACGTACGGGAAGACGACGTGTCGATGGGGCACGAGGCCACCGTGTCGCGGGTCAGCGCCGACCAGCTGTTCTACCTGATGAGCCGCGGCCTGACCGAGGACGAGGCGATGGCGCTGATCGTGCGCGGCTTCGTCGAGCCGATCGCCCGCGAGCTGCCGATGGAGTACGCGCTCGAGCTGAACCGCCTGATCGAGCTGCAGATGGAAGGAGCGGTCGGCTAAGTGAGCACAGCCACCTTGGCGCACACGCACAACGGCCGAACCGGCACACCCCCCGAGCGCTTCACCTCGCTGGATCCCGACGCCTTCTCGGTGCCGACCGGCCGCGAGGAGGCATGGCGCTTCACCCCGATACGCAAGCTGCGCCAGCTATTCGAGCCGTTCGAGCCGACGACCCGCATCACCGGTGACGTCACGGCGCCGGACGGTGTCACCTGGGCGATCGAGGCGCTGACACCGGCGGGGGCCATGGCGCCGGCCGACCGGGTCAGTGCGCTGGCGCTCGCGCGCGCTCCGCAGTCGTTCGTGCTGCGAGTGCCGGCCCGTGCCAAGCTGGACGCGCCGGTCATGATCGCCGGCAAGGTCGGTCCGGGCCTGGCCTACGAGCACATGGTGCTCGACGTCGGCGAGGGCGCCGAGGCGACCGTCGTGATCGACTACTCGGGCAGCGCCACGATCGCCGAGAACGTCGAGATCGTGGTTGCCGACGGGGCGAAACTCGAACTCGTCAGCATCCAGGACTGGGAGTCCGACGCCGTCCACATCAGCGCGCATGCCGCGCGGCTGGGACGCGACGCGCAGCTCAAGCACGTCGTGGTGAACCTCGGCGGGGCGATCGTGCGGATCAGCCCGACCGTCGACTTCGCCGGCCCCGGCGGACGGGTCGAGCTGCTCGGGGTGTCCTTCGCCGGTGAGGGTCAGCACCTCGAGTCGCGGCTCTACGTCGACCACAACCAGCCCGACTGCTCGTCCAACGTGCTCTACAAGAACGCGCTGCAAGGGTCAGGCGCCCGGACGGTGTGGATCGGCGACGTGCGGATTCGCCCGGCTGCGACCGGCACCAACACGTTCGAGCTGAACCGCAACCTCGTGCTGACCGACGGGGCCCGTGCCGACTCGGTGCCGAACCTCGAGATCGAGACCGGCGAGATCGTCGGTGCCGGTCATGCCAGCGCCACCGGGCGCTTCGACGACCTGCAGCTGTTCTACCTGCAGTCGCGGGGCATTCCGGAGGCTGAGGCACGTCGGCTGGTCGTGCGCGGATTCTTTGCCGACGTCATCAAGCGCATCGG
>WNGG01001102.1_pt1 | contig 89800 bp, 73 predicted proteins | sample 5400661 | NCBI WGS metagenome assembly WNGG01 (sample SAMN13153372, study PRJNA577476) | soil metagenome | isolation source: 100 cm soil or saprolite under Garry oak tree replicate 1 | place: USA:California | collected 2016-06-15
CCGAGCTGCTCGCCACCATCCGCCAGGGGCCGGCGGTGCCCACCATCGCGGTGGACGGCGGGAAGGGCCTCCTGCTGGAGCGCCTCCAGCAGCGCCTCGCCGGCTGGGAGCTGGACCAGGACGGACCCGCCGGCTGCGCCGTGTGGCGGTTGCCGGAATGACCATGAGACGAACGATGGTCGCTGCGGGCCTCTGTCTGGCCGCCCTCGCCGGCGTGGGATGTGCCTGACGCACCTCTCGACGGTACGCACGCCGGGGCGTAGAGAGGGTGCATGCAGCTCGAACGGATCGGCGAGGCGATGGTGCTGCGGATGCGGGCCGGGAAGGCCAACGCGATCGGCCCGGCCTGGCTCGAGCGGATGGAGGCGCTGCTCGACGAGGTGCTCGCCGCGCGCGCGCGGTCGCTGGTCATCACGGGCTACGAGGGGTTCTTCTCCGCCGGGCTCGACCTTCCCGCGCTGGACGCGCTCGCTTCTCGCGGACGATGCTGCGCATCTTCGAGCTGCCCATGCCGGTGGTGGCGGCGGTGAACGGACACGCGATCGCCGGCGGGTGCGTGCTGGCGTTGCAAGCCGACGTGCGCATCGGGGCAACGTCCGATTTCCGCATCGGGCTGAACGAGGTACAGCTGGGCATCGGCCTGCCGGCGGTCGTGCTGGAATCGCTCCGCGCGCAGGTGCCCCCACCGTCGCTGTTGCCCATCGCGCTGGAAGGGCGCCTGTTCTCTCCCGAGGAAGCGCTGTCCGTCGGGCTCTTGCACGAGCTTTTGCCCCCCGATCGCCTCGAGCAGCGCGCCGTCGCCCGCGCGATGGAGCTGGGAGCCCTGCCGGGCTCGGCGTTCGCCACCGTCAAGAGGGGGCTCCGCGCTCCCGTCGCGCAGCGGGCGCGGGAGCTCGCGAGCCAGGATGCTTCGCGCTGGGCGGAGACCTGGTCCGGCGAAGAGGCCCGGGAGCGCCGCCGGCGAGCGATCGAGCGTTTGTCTCGGAAGAAATAGCGCCGTCCCGAAAAGCGCAGCGCCGCTCTATCAGCGGCGACTGGTTGAGCTTTCCTGTTGAGAACGCTACAAGGGCGCGCCTGGGGAGGGCACATGCTCAATCGCGCGATCCCGGTCTTGCTGCTCGGCGCTTCCTTCGCGGCGCAGGCGCAGACCCCGCCACCGCAGGCGAAGCCCGCCGGCAAGGTCGAGGTGCTCTGGCTCGGGCAGTCGGCCATCCGGCTCACCACGCCCGGCGGCAAGGTCATCGTCATCGATCCATACCTGACGAAGAACCCGAAGACGCCGGCGCAGTACAAGGACCTCGACGCGCTCGGCAAAGTGGACCTGCTGCTCGTGACCCACGCGCACGGAGACCACCTCGGCGACGCCCCCGATCTGTCCAAGAAGCACAGCGCGCCGCTCTACGGGCCTGCCGGGCTCTGCCAGTCGCTGATCACGATCGGCGTGCTCCCGGCGAACCTCGCGATCCGCATGAACAAGAGCGGCACCGTGACGCCGCTCGGCCCCGGCATCCGCATCACCCAGGTGCACGCCGAGCACAGCTCGGAGCTGGTCTGGCACAACCCGGCGACGGACAAGGACGAGACCCACGTGGGCGGCGAGCCGGTGGGGTTCATCCTCGAGTTGGAGAACGGGTTCCGCATCTACCACATGGGCGACACGGGCCTGTTCGGCGACATGAAGATGATCGGCGAGCGCTACCACCCGGATCTCGTGCTCATCCCCATCGGCGGCCACTTCGTCATGGATCCAAAGGACGCGGCGTACGCCACGCGCGAGCTGCTCAAGCCGAAGTTCGCGCTGCCCTTCCATTACGGGACCATCTCGCAGCTGGCGGGTACCCCGGCCGAGTACCAGCAGGCGCTGGGTGACGCGAAGGTCAAGGTGTTCCCCATCCAGCCGGGCGAGAAGATCACTTTCTGACGGAGCGAACCATGAAGAGCTTCCTGCATCGGTTCTCGCCGCTGGCGCTGATGGCCGCCGCCCTGGTCGCGCCGGCGCGCGCGCAGCAGCCCGCCGCGCAGCCGGCGGCATCCCCCGAGCAGGCGCGCGCGAAGGCCATCGACGACCTGGTGGCCGCGAACCGCATCCTCGCCGACCAGGGCGTGCTCGACGCGTACGGCCACGTCAGCATCCGCGTGCCCGGCGACCCGAAGCACTTCCTGCTGGCGCGCTCGGTGGCCCCGGAGCTGGTCACGCCGGCGGACATCCTGGAGCACGACCTGGAGGGGAACGCGACCGCGCCGCCGGGCGCGACGCTCTTCAGCGAACGGTTCATCCACGCCGCCGTCTACGCGGCGCGGCCGGACGTGCAGGCGGTGGTGCACAACCACGCCCCTTCGTTGATCCCGTTCGGGGTAACCGGCGTGCCGCTGCGGCCGCTGTACCACATGAGCGCGTTCCTCGGCGCCGGCGTGCCGGTCTTCGACATCCGCGCCGCCGGCGGCGACACCGACATGCTGGTCAAGACGCTGCCGCTGGGCCAGGCGCTCGCGAAGACGCTCGGCGCGAACAACGCCGCCTTGATGCGCGGGCACGGAGCGGTGGTGGTGGCGCCCGACATGCCCCGGGCGGTCTTCCGCAGCGTCTACACCGAGCAGAACGCGCGGCTGCAGGCGCAGGCGATGCAGCTCTCCTCCAAGGTGACCTACCTCGACCCGGAGGAGGCGAAGAAGGCGCAGGCCACGATAGAAGCCACCGTGGGGCGCCCGTGGGAGCTGTGGCGCCGCAAGGTGCAGGGGAAGTAAGCGCATCAGTTCACGGATCCCGCACTTCGGTTCACCATGGAAGAGCTGCTCTTCGTGGTGACCCGCTTCGTCCAGCCGGAAAAGGCGCGGCGGACCTGAATCAGCCGGGTTCGCCCTTGGCGCTGCGCAGGTACTTCTCGATCTCGAGCGGGAACTGGCGCGTGTCGATGGGCTTGCTGATGTAGCCGTCGCACCCCGCGTCGATGCTCTTCTGCTGATCGCCTTTCATCGCGTAGGAGGTGACCGCCACCACCGGTATGTCGCGCAGGCCCGGATCCGCCTTGAACTCGCGGGTCAGCTCCAGGCCGTCCACGTCCGGGAGCTGGATGTCCATCAGCACCAGCCGGGGACGGAGGGCGCGGATGGCTGCCCTCGCCGTCAGCGCATCGCAGGCCGTGTGCACCTCGTATCCCTTCTTCTCCAACAGCCAGCGCAGCAATTTCAGATTGGCCTCGTTGTCGTCCACGATCAGGATGGGCTCTCCAGCCATTCCTGCCTCCCTTCTCACTTCGCTGCCTGCGCTCGCGGAAGGAAGGCGTTCAGCTCCCGGAGCAACGAGGCAGCGCCATCGCTGCCCTTGGCCACGATGGCGTGCACCGTCTCACGCAGCCGCGCGTGATCGTGGGCCGAGAGATCCTTGACCGTCCAGACGATCACCGGCGTGCGGCGGCCCGCCTCCATCTTGCGGAAGCGTTCGAGGAACTCGAATCCGTCGACGCGCGGCATGATGAGGTCGAGGACCACCGCGACCGGGCGCGACTCCGCCGCGGCCTGCAGCGCCGCTTCCGCGTCCTCCCGGCAGATCGTGTCGTACCCGGAGCGCCCCAGCGTCGCCTGCATGAGCTTGAGGCAGCCCGGATCGTCGTCCACCACCAGCACCGCGCCGTGCCGCTCGGGGACAACGCCGGCCCGGCGGAGCGATCCGAGGAGAGCGGCGGTGTCGATCGGCTTGGCGAGCACGTCGCTCACCGTGAAACCCGCCACTGCGCCCTGCTCGGCGACCACCGTCAGCACGACCACCGGGACGTCGGCGTTGCGGGCCTCGGCGCGGATCCGCGCGAGCAGGTCGACCCCGCTCATGTCGGGGAGGATCAGGTCGAGGGTGAGGGCATCGAACGACCGCTCGCGGAACCTGGCGAGGGCCTGCGCGCCGGTGGCCGCCGTCTCCACCGAAAAGCCCGCCGCGCTGAGCGCCTCCACGATGAGCGCCTGGTCGGCCGGATTGTCTTCGATGACCAGGATCTCCGGCGCCCCCTCCTTGCGCGACGCCAGCCTCGGAGCGACGGCGGGGAGCGCCTCGCCCTTGGCCAGGCGCGGCAGCACGGCGTGAAAGACGCTTCCGGCTCCCGGCGTGCTGCGCACGCCCACCGAGCCGCCCTGCGCCTCGACGATGCGCTTGGTGAGCGCCAGCCCCAGGCCGGTGCCGGCGTGCTTCTTCGTGGCCCCCGCGTCGAGCTGCTGGAACTCGACGAAGAGTCGGGCCAGGTCCGCCGGCTGGATGCCCGACCCGGTGTCGTGGACCTCGAGCCGGAAGAAGTCCGTTCCCTCGGGCGAGGCGCGGACCGTCACCGATCCGCCGGAAGGCGTGAACTTGAGCGCGTTGGACAGGTAGTTGTAGAGCACCTGCTTCAGGCGGGCGGGATCGAGCGCCACGCGCCCGATGGAGGGATCGACCGCCACCTGCACCCGGACCTTCTTGTCGGCGGCCGCCGTGCGCAGGATCGCGTTCACCTCGCCGATCAGCTCGGGCAGATCGATCGGCTCCGGCCGGAAGTCCAGTTTTCCGGACTCGACCTTGGCCAGGTCGAGCACGTCGTTGATCAGGCGCAGCAGATGGCGGCTGCTGGTCAGGACGTTGCCGAGGAACTCGCGCTGCTCGGCCGTGAGCGAGCCGACCTCCCCGTCGTGGAGGAGCTGGGTGAAGCCGAGGATGGCGTTGAGCGGCGTGCGCAGCTCGTGCGACATGTTCGCGAGGAACTGCGACTTGTAGGCCCCGGCCCTGGTGAGCTCCGCGGCCTGCCGCCGCGTCTCCGCCAGCAGGCCGCGCAGCTCGGCGCGGCCTTGCGCCACGTCGAGCGCGATGGCGAGCGCCTCGCGCACGGAAGCGACCAGCTCGGTGGAACGCTCCGTCCAGGGCTGCAGGCTGACGAGCTCGAGGACGCCGGTGACCTTGCCGATGCGGAGCAGCGGAACCAGCGCGACCGAGCGTGGCGACCCGTCGGCCAGGCCCGAGCTGACCCGAAGCTGGCCGGCCGGGGCATGCACGACCATGATCTCGCTCTGGAGCGCGGCCTGGCCGACGAGGCCCTCGCCGGTGCGGAAGCCCAGGGGCCGGTCGCCGGCCGAGAGCGCGTGCTGTCCCAGCACGCGGAAGACGCCGTCCGGGTCGGCGGCGTAGAGGGCTCCCACGGGGCAATCGAGAGAGCGGCAGAGGGTAGAGACCGCGCGGTCCGCCACCTCCTTCGGCTCCAGCTCTCCGCGGAGCTGGTCCGACAGGGACGATTGCACGCTCTTCAGCCAGTCGACGCGGCTCCGCTCGGATTCGAGCTGCCGGAGGCTGTGCGCCATCTGGTTCGCCTGCCTGGCCAGCTCGCCCAGCTCGTCGCGGCTCACCACCGGTATGGCGGAGCGGAAGTCGCCCTCGCCGAAGCGGCGGAACCCGGCCGTGAGGTGGGCCATGCCCTCCAGCATTTCGCGGCTGATCCAGAGCGACAAGAGGAGCACCACCACCAGGCAGGCGATGCTGAGACCCAGGCGCACGCGGGAGCCGATCCGCTGGGCCTCCGCCGCCGCGGAGAACGCGCTGGTCAGCTCCGACTTGTCGAACGCGGTAGCCTTGTCGAGGAGCTCCGCGACCCGGGTCCGCTTCGCCTGCAGGTCCCCGATCTGCGCGACGACTCCCTCGCCGGTCTCCCGGGCGATGAGGCGGGCGGAGACTGCCAGCCCCTTGGCGTGGAACTCCTCGACCGCGTGCCCGAGCGCGGCGGCGAGAGCAGGTTCGACGGCATCGGACGAGCTTCTCGCTGTCGCTGGCGGCGACGGCGTCCTGGAACCCGCGCTGGATCCGCTCGAACTGCGCCTCGAGCCGCGGGCGAAGGCCCACCTTCGGCAGGTAGTGCCGCCGGATGTCGTCGAGGTGCCGTTCCACGCGGGCCGCGACGATGGCGCTGGACACGACCAGCGCGACCAGCGCGAGCGCGGCGGTGGCGACGAGGGTGAGCAGCTTCGATCGGAACGACAGGTTCATGTGCCCTCAATCACTTCCAGGACCTTTGCCCCGTTCAGGGCGGCCCCGGCCGCGACGTACCCGATCGCGCCGGGATGGCTCAGCACGTAGGAGACCACCGCCTCGTCGTCGGGCAGCTCGGGCGGTGGGAGGCCCTGCCCCGAGAAGATCCGCTGCTGCCAGTAGCTCCTCACCGAGGCCACCGAGCGCGAGAGGACTTCTTCCGAGAAGCGGATTCGCGCCCGCGCATCGGGCCCGAGGTCGACGGGGCGGATGGGAGTGTCGTCCGGCCAGCGAGTCAAGCGGCGGAGGAACACCTCGCTGACGAACTTGCGATCGACCCTCGAGACCGGAGTCCCGGGACTGGCGATGACGACGTACGCGGGCCGAGGAGACTCCGCAGCGGCGGCGGCCGCGGCGAGCGCAAATACGATGAAGGCCCGGCTCCTCAAGTTTCCCCGGGGTCAGAAGGAAGCCGTCGTCTTCAGCGCGAAGAGCGCCCAGTGCGGCTCCAGCGCGCTCAAGGGTCGGTTGCCATTCAGGCTCGAGGAGAGGCCCGCCGTACCGCGCAGGTAATGCCCCTCGGCCTTGATCAGCCAGTACCGGTTCACGTCGAAGCGGAGCGTGAGCGCGAAGTCGTGCTGTATGCCGTCGGGCCACGTGCGCCGGTCGACGTTGGGAATCAGGCGCGAGTAGTAGGCGCCGGTCTGCAGCCAGGGATTCACGCGATACGACCCCGACAGATACGCCCGTTCGCTGGTGGTCGAGCCCTCCGGGAAGATGGACGGGTTGCTGCTCTCGGTCTGGACCAGCCAGCGGCTATACTCGGCGGCGAAGAGGAAGTCGCGCCACAGGTACTCCGCCGAGGCGACCCAGAGGGTGGCGGGGACCTTCACGGCGACGGAACCGCTCGCGGGAGGAACGAGCAGGTCGGTCTCGAGCCGGAGGAACTGCAGGCTGGCGCCGAGGCGCAACCCGTCGATCGGCAGCCAGAGAAGGCGTCCGCCCGCGACGTAGGGCACGTTGAGATCGACGACCGTGAACGGGCTGCCGGGCTGCGGCTTCACGTCGAGGAAGATGGTGCCTGCATACAACCGGTAATCGAGCCCGCCCGCACGCCCCAGGCCGGTGTACCCGTAGAGCTCCACCCCGGTCTGCGCCAGCAGGAAATCGCGGTTCTGGGCCGGATAGATCGATTGCGGAAGCAGCACGGCGGTCCGAGCGGAGTCGACGTCGCTGCTGTCGTTGTAGAGACCGAACGGCAGCTTCACGCGGCCGGCGCGGATCCCGAGCCAGTCCCGCCAATGATAGTCGAGATAGTACCAATCGAGGACGCCGTGGTAGTCGCCGATGGGCCCCAGCTTGCGCGAGAAGACCTGGAGTCCGAGCGTCAGCCGATCCGTGGCGGGCAGGGTGACGTTCAATCCCACCTCGGAGAATTCGAAGCTGCCCCGCGAAGAATCGGCCAGGTAGTCGTTCGCGGAGGTCAGCAGGAAGCCCTGGCTGACGAAGCCGTGAATCTGGAGGGAAGGAAGCTGTCCCGGCAGGCCCAACTCGGCCGCCGCTCCGGGCCGACCCGTAGCGAGGACGACGAGGGCCAGCGCCGCGACTGGCAGACGCCCCGGCGTCTTTCTTCCGCGTTCATGGGTCATTGCCTTGCTCCCGGATGCGCTACCGTAACCACGCACGGCGATGAGCCGGCAAGTTTCGCGGCTGGCCGCGAAACGATGGACTCCTACCGGCGCGCCTGTTATCATACAGCACGCGACATTGATGATTGCAAATTCAACTTTTGCAATTGCCCGAAACGACGAATCCGATGGCCCAATGGCTCGAATTCGAACCCGAGTGGCTCGATTTCGAGCCACTGCACCGGCCCTCGCAAGAATGGTAAGTTGATCGACGTCGACGGGTTCGATAACGGTCCACCGTGCGGTTGGAGCGCCCATCCTTGGCAGAAATCGATCGCCCAAAGGTCCTGATCGTCGACGACGACCCTCTCAACCGGTCCCTGCTGCGCGTCGTGCTGGCTCCGAGCTGCACGGTGATCGAGGCCGAGAACGGCACGCAGGCGCTCGCCCTGGTCGTGAGCGGGGATCCGGACGTGGTCCTGCTCGACGTGATGATGCCCGGCATGTCCGGCCACGACGTCTGCCGGTTGATCAAGTCGCGGCCGGACCAACCCCTGCTGCCGGTCATCCTTCTCACCGCGCTGGATGAGCAGGAGGACAGGAATGCCGGCCTCGCGGCCGGCGCGGACGACTTCCTCAGCAAGCCCTTCGACCGGCGGGAGCTGCTGCTGCGCACCCGCGCATTCGCGCGAATGCGCCGCAACGAGCTGCTGGTGCGGGCCCAGCTGCGCGAGCTGGCGGAGCTGCAGGCCCTCAAGGACGACCTCGTCTCGCTGATGGTCCACGACATGAGAAATCCGCTCACGGGGCTCATCGCCAACCTCGATCTGCTCTCCGGCGAGGTGTCCCAGGACCCGGTCCAGGCGCAGCAGGACGCGGCCGAGGCGCTGGAGCTCGCCCATCGGCTCCGCACCCTCCTCGACGAGGTGCTCCAGGTCCGGATGCTCGAGGAAGGCGAGCTCCGCCTGCAACTCGAGCGGGTGCCGCTCGCCGAGATCACGCGCGAGGCGGCCGAGACGCTCCAGGGCGAAGCCCGGGCGCGCCACGTCGAGCTGTCGCTCGCCGCGGCGGAAGATCCAGTGGCCTCGATCGACCGCAAGCTCGCCCGCCGCTGCGTGGAGAACCTGATCGCCAACGCGCTCAAGTACTCGCACGCGGGAGATCGCATCGAGGTGAACGTCCTCACCGAATCGCGGGGCGTGCGGATCGACGTGGCGGATCGCGGCCCTGGCGTGCCCGAGGAGGCGAAGAAGACGGTCTTCGAGAGATTCGGCTCCGTCCAGGCGCGCCGGGACAACCGGCGGGGCTTCGGGCTCGGCCTCTATCTGGTGTCCCTCGCCCTCGCCGCGCACGGGGGCAGCGCGGCGGTGGTCGATCGGCCCGGCGGCGGTTCAGTGTTCCAATTGGTCTTTCCCGTGACCCAGAGCCTGCCGGCCTGACCGATGCACCACTGGCATTCGCCGGCGGTCGAAGGCGACCAGGTCATAGCGCATCCGCCCTCCGTCAGTGCCCCATGGTCGGGCCGCGGGCGGCGCGCCGGGTGAGGAGCACGAGTGGCACCATCACCGCCGTGAAACACGCCAGGACGAACAGCACGTCCAGGTACGCCAGCGTCTGCGCTTGCTGGATGACCTGCCGGTAGACGGCGGCGGTGGCGAGCTTGGTCGACTGGGCCGCCGACACGCCCGCGTGCTGCAGTGATTGCGCGATGCCCTGGAGCCTCTCGAGCAGCAAAGGTTCGCCCGGGCGGACGTTCGCGACCAGGTTCGCCTGGTGCCACTGCGAGCGCCGCGCGATCAGGGTGGTCACCATCGCGATTCCGATGTCCCCGCCCATGTTGCGGGACAGGTTGAGGATGCCGGAGACCTGGTTGCTCTTCGACGGCGGGACTCCGGCGTACGCGATCGTGTTGATGGGCACGAACAGGAACGCGAGCCCGACCGACTGGTAGATGCGCAGCATCATCGGCGTGTGGAAATCCATGCCGGGATAGATCGTGCGCGACATGTGGTAGAGCGCGACCGAGATGGTCGTGAACCCGAAGGCGATGAGGTAACGCGCGTCGACCCTCGAGACCAGGCGGCCGACCAAGGGCAACAGGCAGATCACGGTCAACCCGCCGGGCGAGAGCGCCATGCCCGCGTCCTGCGCCGACCAGCCCATCCAGACCTGCACGTACTGCGGGAGCAGCACCGTCGAGCCGTACAGCGCCATGCCGAGGACCAGCATCATGAGATTCGACACGGCGAAGTTGCGGTCGCGGAACATCCGCACCTCGACGACCGGGTGCCGGTGCCTCCATTCCCAGATCACAAACGTCATCAGGGCAACCGCTGCGGTCACGGCGTAGAGCGTGATGGTGCGGGAGGCGAACCAGTCCTTCTGCTGGCCGGTGTCGAGCACCACTTCCAGCGAGCCGAGACCGAGCGCGATCAGCCCCAGGCCGACGTAGTCGACCGGGCCGACGCGCTTGCGCATCTCGGCCAGGTGAGGCGGATCCCGCACCACGCGGCTGGAGAGGACCAGCGAGACGATGCCGACCGGGACGTTGATGAAGAACACCCACCGCCACGAATATGTGTCGGTGATGAATCCGCCCAGCGTCGGTCCGATCGCCGGCGCGAGCACCACCGCCATCCCGTAGACCGCGAAGGCCATGCCGCGCTTCGCCGGCGGGAACGTGTCCGCCAGGATGGCCTGCTCGCTGGGGGCGAGCCCTCCGCCGCCGAGTCCCTGCAGGACGCGGAAGAAGATCAGCGAAGCGAGGTTCGGCGCGATGCCGCACAGAAAAGAGCTGACGGTGAAGAGGGTCACGCAGGTCATGTAGAAGCGCTTGCGGCCGAAGCGCGTCGCCAGCCATCCGCTCACGGGCAGGATGACCGCGTTGGACATCAGGTACGAGGTGAGCACCCAGGTGCTCTCGTCCTGCCCGACGGACAGGCTCCCGGCGATGTGCGGCAGCGACACGTTGGCGATGCTCGTGTCGAGCACCTCCATGAACGTCGCCAGGGTGACGGTGAGGGCGACAACCCAGGGGTTGAAGCCGCCGGTGAACCCTTCCTCGTGGGTGCGCCGCTCGGACTCGGCGGCGGACCACTCGCTCATCGCACCCTCACCTTGGGCTCCACGCTCATGCCGGGGCGCAGCCGCTCCAGGTCGGGCTGGCCGGGATCGATCGTGATTCGCACCGGGATGCGCTGCACGACCTTCACGTAGTTGCCGCTCGCATTCTCCGGCGGCAGCAGGCTGTAGCGCGAGCCGGTGGCGCCGGCGAAGCTCTCGACCGCGCCGCCGTAGTCGCGGTCGATGGCGTCGACGTGCACGGACGCCTTCTGGCCCGGCTTCATGAGCTCGATCTGCGTCTCGCGGAAGTTGGCGGTCACCCACAGCCTGCCCGTGTGCGTCAGCGGGACCAGCTGCTGCCCGGGCTGCACGCGGTCGCCCACGTTCACGGACTTCTTGCCCAAGACGCCCGTCGCCGGCGCGGTGATCCTGGCGTAGCCGAGGTTCAGCTCGGCCTGCTTGAGCTGCGCCTGCGCCAGGTCCAGGTTGGCCTTGCGCATCTGCAGCGATGCCTCGCGGGAGACGAGCTGCCGGGGAGCGTTCTGGCGCGTCTCGCGCAGCCGGGTCTCGGTGGTGTCGAGCTTCGCCTGCTTCTGCGCGATGCGCTGGCGCGCCGCCTCCACGTTCGCGCGGGCGACGTCGGCCGCGCTGAGGCGCTGATCGTAGTCCGCCTGGCTGATGGTGTTGCTCGCCAGCAATTGCTTGCCGCGCTGGAGCTGCAGCTGGGCGAGGCGGTTCTGCGCCTCCGCCTGGTCGAGGTCGTGCTGCGCGGCCGACAGCTCGGCACGCGCGTTCTGCACGTCGTCTTCCGCGGTGGAGACCGAGGCCCGGTTGGAGGTCTCGGTGATCGCCACGTTGGGGTTCTCGGCCTGGTAGGCGGCCTCGGCCTGGGCCACCGCCGTGGGATCCAGCTCGACGAGCAGGTCGCCCTGCTTCACCTCCTGGTGGTCGACCACGTGGACGGCCGTCACCGTGCCCGGCACCCGCGGGCTCACGGCGCTGATGTCGCCGTCGATCTGCGCGTCGTCCGTCTCCTCGAAATGGCGGGCGTACAGCCACCACCCGAGCGCGCCCAGCGCGACCAGCAGAAGCGCCGCCGCGACGGGCAGGCGCAGGCTGCGCTTCTTGCCTGCCTCGGACGCTCCCTCTTCGGCGGCGCCCCCAGGTCGCCCGTCGTCCTGCTCCCTGGCGTGGGCTCGTACAGGACGTTCGTCGGCCACCTCGGTAGACTCGCCCATTGCTGGAAGGTATCCTCCGGCGTCTTCGGATGCCCGATAATGGGCAGCGATGCTCATCCTGCTCGCGCTGCTCGCCGCCGGCGCTCCCGCTCGCACTTTCCGCGTCGACTACGTGCACGTGGGCACCGCCTCCGAGGAGCGGTTCGCCCTCGAGCTTCGCCACCGAGAAGGCGGAAGCCTCGCGCCGGCTCCCGGCGGAGCCGTACGCGGGCAAGGTCGGGGCGTTCGAGGGCGCGAATTAACCGCATCCTCGATCTCTACGCTCCACGTCCGGCGCCCGGATCCGGGCCGGCCCGCTGATCGAGCGCCGCGACGACCGCCGCGTGCGAGCGCGCGAAGTCCGCTCCTCGCGCCCGGATGGCCATCGAGAGCACCCGGGGCAGGTCCAGGGCCCGGCCGGCGCGGCGCTCCTCGGCGTGCCGGGCCTCGAAGTCCGGCGGGACGCGCAGCGACCAGTTCTCCTCGGAGATCGTGCCCGGCCGGTTGTAGACCTCGCGCATGCCGAGAAGGTCGCTGAACGTGACCATGACGTTGCGCGCCGGGCCGACGAACAGCTCCGCGAGCTTGGCCACGGCGAGACGCGCCGGATCGGTCGCGACGATCTCCGCCCAGCGCGGCCGCGCGCGCGCGTCGGGGACCAGCCGCCCCGCGAGATACACTGCGTGCGCGGGCGCGGACCCGCTCTCCGACCACCGCTCCGCCACGCGCCAGACGGGCTCGGTGTCGTGGGTACCGGCCATGATCCAGTCGACTGGAGCGGCATTCTCGCTGCGGTAGACATCCGCGGGATCCTCGAGGACCACCTTCTGGGTGACGCGGAACCGTCCCAGACCGTGCCGCGCCAGCACCCGCTCCACCGGATAGGGCTGCGTGCTGAGCACTTCGCAGAGCAGGTCGTCGACCTCGCGACCGTGCGCCCGAGCGGCGTCGACCACCGCGTCGAAGAGCACTGCGTACCGGGCCACCTGCTCCTCGGACAGGGCGCGCACCCACCCGTCCGCGTGCCGGGGCGAGCCGGCATCGAGCTGCTCCGGCCGGGCCACCGCGAAGGGGGCGAGCTCCGGAAGGTCGGGAGAGGAGAACAAACGGGCCCCGTTCCGCACGGCCACCCGAGGATCCGGCTGCGCCGCCGGGTAGACCCACGGATCGATCAGCCCGTGCGGGTGGTCGATGCGCAGCCCGTCGAATTCCTCGAGCATCTTGCCCACGCGGCGGCGCGCGAACGCCAGCGCCGGTCCTACATGCTGGGCCGGGTCGAGCACCGCGTAGCTCCACGGCTGCCCCTCCGGATTGGTCCGGCTGGGCGGCGCACCCATCCGCCAGCCGGAGAGGAAGAGCGAACCCCAGCTCCAGACGTCCTGGTGGGAGACGCCGATCTGCAGGTCGCCGTAGAGCAGCAGGCTCGAGGCCCGCGCCTCCCGCTGAAGTGCGCCGTGCTGCTCGTGCGCCAGCCACTGCCCGAACCGGTACCGCTCGATCAGGCGTGCGTGCTTCGCCGCCAGCTCGGAGCGCCGCGCCTGCTGAGCCACTTCCGCGCCGGGGATGCGTTCCCACAGACGCCGGTCCTGCTCGGGCCAGCGGGGCCAGTCGGGCTCGCGATGCTCCGCGGCCGCGGCGGCGTAGAGCGCGTCGCGGTCGAGCCACTCGTGCTGGCGGACCGTGAATTCGCGGAGCCGGTCCGCGAGCTCGTTGGGGCGCTGAGCCTCGAAACGGGCGAACGCCTCGTCGATCACTTCCCGCGCCACGGCGTGCGCGTGGCGGTGCGCGGCGCGCGCGCCGGAGCCGGGGGGCCGCCGGGCCGCCGCTCCGCGCAGCGTCCCGCCGGACAAGAGCTCTGCCTGCTCGAGCGGAGCCAGCGCGAGCGACAGCGTGCTGCGCGAGAAGATGGTCGCGTCGTAGGGAGACTGATCGTGCTCGGTGGTCTCGCCCTGCGGCCCGAGCTGCACAGCGTGGAAGCCGAGCGAGGCCGCGAAGCGGAGGAAGGCGAGGCCGCCAGCGGAAAGCGGCGCCCCGCGTCCCACGTCGTCTCGCGGGTCGCCCGGCAGCGCCGCATCGTGCACCGCCAGGGCCAGCCTGCGGATGCCGAGCGCGTCGAGCGCCGCGCGGACCAGGTCGCGCTCGGAGGTCATGCCGGCGCGAGCCACACCACCCCGAGCGGCGGCAGGGTCACCTCGGCCGAGGCGGGCTGCCCGTCGTGCGGCACCGCCTCGGCGCGCACGCGGCCCTGGTTGCCCACGCCCGACCCGCCGTACTCCGCCGCGTCGGTGTTGAGCACCTCCCGGTACTCTCCGGCGCGCGGCAGACCGACGCGGTAGCCGCGGCGCGGCACGGGCGAGAGGTTGGCGACGGCGGCCACGTGCCGCTCGCCCGACCGCCGCAGGAAGGCCAGCACGTTCGCGTCCGCCGAGTCGACCTGCACCCACTGGAACCCGGCCGCCTCGCCGTCCAGCTCGAAGAGCGCGGGCTCCTCGCGGTACGCCCGGTTCAGGTCGCGGACCAGCCGCTGGACGCCTTTGTGCGCGGGCGCCTGCAGCAGGTGCCAGTCCAGGCTGCGGTCGTGGTTCCATTCCGTCCGCTGCGCGAGCTCGCCTCCCATGAAGAGCAGCTTCTTGCCCGGGTGCGCCCACATCCAGCCGTAGAGCGCGCGCAGGTTGGCGAGCTTCTGCCAGTCGTCGCCGGCCATGCGCGAGAGCAAGGAACCCTTCCCGTGCACCACCTCGTCGTGCGAGAGGGGCAGGAGGAAGCTCTCCGTGAAGATGTACATCAGCCCGAAGGTAAGCGCGTTGTGGTGCCACTTCCGATACACCGGATCGGTCGCGAAGTAGCCCAGCGTGTCGTGCATCCAGCCGAGGCTCCACTTGAGGTGGAAGCCGAGGCCGCCGTCCGCCGCCCGCGCGGTCACCTTGGGGAAGGCGGTGGATTCCTCCGCGATCATCAGCGCGCCCGGGTGCAGGTCGCGCACGCGCTCGTTCACTTCCTTGAGCAGCGCGATGGCCTCCTCGTTCTCGCGCCCGCCGTACTTGTTCGGCACCCACTCGCCCGGCTTGCGGCTGTAGTCGCGGTACAGCATCGAGGCCACCGCGTCCACGCGCAGCCCGTCGGCGTGGTACTCCTCCAGCCAGAAGAGCGCGCTGGCGAGGAGGAAGTTGCGCACCTCGTTGCGGCCGTAGTTGAAGACCAGCGTGCCCCAGTCGGGGTGAGCTCCCTGCCGCGGGTCCTCGTGCTCGTACAGCGCCGTGCCGTCGAACCGGGCCAGCGAGTGCGCGTCGGTGGGGAAATGCGCCGGCACCCAGTCGAGGATCACGCCGATGCCGCGCGCGTGCAGAGCGTCCACCAGGGCGCGGAAGTCGTCGGGGTGGCCGTGGCGCGCGGTGGGCGCGAAGTAGCCGGTGACCTGGTAGCCCCAGGATCCGCCAAAGGGGTGCTCCGCGACGGGCAAGAGCTCGACGTGCGTGAAGCCCATCTCCGCGACGTACTCGGCGAGCTGCGCGCCCGCCTCGGCCCAGGTCAGCGATCGATCGCCCTCCTCCACCACGCGGCGCCAGGAGCCGATGTGTACCTCGTAGATGGAGATGGGGCGCTTGAGCGGATCGGCGGCGGCGCGTGACTTGATGAGCTCGGCGTCCTTCCATTGGTACCGATCCAGCGCGTGCACCACCGACGCGGTCTGCGGCGGCGCCTCGGTGCGGAACGCGAGCGGGTCCGCCTTGAGGAGGCGCGCTCCACCGCTGCCGGGCCGGACCTCGAACTTGTAGCGCGTGCCGGGGCCCACCTCGGGGACGAACAGCTCCCAGATGCCGGTCGAGCCGATCGCGCGCATCGGGTGCAGGCGGCCGTCCCAGGAGTTGAAGTCGCCCACCACCGACACGGACCGCGCGGTGGGCGCCCAGACCGCGAACGAGGTGCCGTACGTGCCCCGGTGGTGCGCCGGGTGGGCTCCGAGCCGCTCCCAGAGGCGCTCGTGGCGGCCTTCGGCTGCGAGGTGGCTGTCCAGCTCGCCCAGAGTGGGCGGGAAGCTGTACGGATCGCGCACCGCGAAGGTGGCGCCCCCGGGGTAGCGCACCTCGATCAAGTACCCGAACAGATCGCTGCGGTTGTTGAGCCGCGCCTCGAACACGCCGCCGCGCCTGTGCACCGCGGGGACCCGGCCGCCGAAGTCGGGCAGCATCGTGACGCGCTCGGCGTCGGGCCGGAACGTGCGCACCACCACGCCGTCGCCATCGGGATGGATCCCCAGCACGGAGTGCGGGTCCGGGTGCGAGAGGTCGAGCAGCCGCCGGAGCTGCTCGTCCACTTGCGCCACGGAGACTGGGCGCCTCATCTGGCCTCCAGGAGATCGGCGGCGGGGATCGCGACCCAGTCGGGACGGTGCCCCAGCTCGTAGCGGAGCTCGTAGAGCAGCTTCTCCAATTCGAGCGACTCGAGCAGCACGCGCGCGCCCTGCTCGTCCCGCGGCAGGAGCTGACCGGCCCGCCGGCGCCAGCCTTGCAGGAAGGAGTCGCGCAGCGGAGCCGCGATCTCGCGCCGGCCCACCGTGGCCGCGGCGTAGGCGAACGACCGCAGCATGCCCGCCACGTCCTTCAGCGGACTGTGCTTCGCGCGCCGCTCCGCGAGCGGCCGGGCCGGCTCCCCCTCGAAGTCGAACACCAGCCACTGCCCGTCGCTGCGCAGCACTTGCCCGAGGTGCAGATCGCCGTGCTGCCGGATGCGCACGCCGTCCGGCTCCGCGGCCTGGAGCCTGCGGATCCGGGCCGAGAGCGCTTCCCGGCGCGAGGCCAGCTCCGGCACGGCCGATCGGGCCGCTTCGATGGTGCGGTCCAGCTCGGCCACGAGCATCTCCGTCCAGCGCCGCAGGTCCTCGCGGCGGATCGGCTCGGGAGCGAAGGCAACGTCGAGCGCGTCGGCCGCCAGCGCGGCGTGCAGCTCGCCGATGCGCTCGCCCAGCTCCCGGACAGGGAGCAGGGGCGGGTCGCCGCGCCGCAGCGACTCGAGCACGTACGACCAGCCGTCGCTCTCCACGTGGACGAACGCGTGCGCGACGGCCACGGTCGCGTGGACGGCGCCGGTCGCCGAGATGGCGCCGAGCAGCTGCGGCGTGCCGGTGAACCCGCTGCGGGCGAGGAATGCGCCGATCTCCAGCTCGGGGTTCACCCCGTGCTCGAGCTTGCGGATGAGCTTCAAGATCACGCGGTCGTCGAAGACCAGCGAGGTGTTGCTCTGCTCCGCGCCGAGGCGGCGGACGGCCGGCACGGGCGGGAGCCGCTCCAGGGGAGAGCCCGGGCCATCGAATCGCTCGCCCTGCAGCGCTCCGGCCGCGGTGGCGATGCGCAGCCGCCCGCGCACCACGCCGAGCAACGCGCGCGCCGCGTCGTCGTCGAGACCCTCGACGATCCCATCCTTGCCGGTCCAGGGCCGCAGCGCGAGCGCGTAGCTCTCCGCCGGCCGGGGAGACGCGTACCGCACCTCGACAGCGGACAGGAGCAGGCCCGGCGAGATCTGCGCCCGGTCGACGTCGCGCACGCCCGCGATCGCCGCGCCCTTGCCCCCGAACCAGCGTTGCTGCCTGAGCCATGCCGGCAGGGCTTGCATGTCGATGGGAAGCATCGGGCGCTCAGAAATAGTAGTCGAATCCCTGCTCCGTCCTGCGGAAGCGCAACACCGACCAGATCGCGGCCGGCTTGTCCAGCGTCAGCCGCACCTGGGCGGTGGGTCCTTGCCACAGGGCCCGCTCGTCCGAGAGCAGCTCGTGCACCTGGTACGCCTCGTCGGGCTGGATGCCCAACTCGAACAGCGGCACCTCGAGGATCGCCTCCTGCGGCGCGAAGGGGTCCAGGCTGACCGCCACCAGGAGCTGGCTGGTGCGGTCCTCGGTCATCTTCGAGTAGAAGATCCCGGCGTTCCTGCTCTGGCGATCGCGGTCTCCGGCTACGGCTGCCGATCGGCCCGGGCCGCCAGCTCCGCCTCGATGAACCGCTTCACGATCTTCCGGTCCGCCGCGGGCGCGCTGCGCAGCCTGCCCATCAGCTTCGGCAACCGCTGGTCGGACATCCTCTTCGGCCAATCCACCTCGTGCAGGTCGTAGACCGCCAACGCCGCCGCATTCTCCGTCGACACCGCCGTGTCATGACACGATCCACACCCCCGCACCTTCAACACCTTCCGCGCCTCCTCCCTTCCCACTCCCGCCTCTCGCCCCGCCCCGACCGCTCCCGCAGCGCAGAGGACCATCGCGATGACCTGGACCCGCATGACTCCTCTCCAACCGACGATTCTCCATCCCGCGCATCTCCCGCGCAATGGCCAGTCACGCCATAGTCGTGGACTACAAGCGTTTCACGCGGAGCGCGCGGAGGAAAAGGGAGAGCGCGGAGTTTTTCTTCTTAAAAACAAGTTCTCCGCGCGCTCCGCTCTCTCAGCGCCCTCCGCGTGAAACGCTTTGTAGTCCGTACGACGGCGGGATCAGCCGCCGCTGACGGCGGCGAGGAGGGAGATGGTGGAGCCGTCCCGCAGCGGGGTGGCGAGGCCGCCGGTGTCGCGGATGCTGAGGTCGCCGATGAAGACGTTCACGTGGCGGCGGACGGAGCCTTGCTCGTCGAGGACGCGGGAGGAGATGCCCGGGTGCCGCTCTCCAAGGATCCGGAGCGCGTCCCCCACCGTCCCGCCAGGCACCTCGAAGCGCACTTCGCGCGCGCCGCCCGAGAACGAGCGCAGGAAGCCGGCCAGGTGGAAGGTGACCGTCACACCCGCGCCGCGCGCACGCAGACGACCGGCGGCAGGCCGGCCGCCAGCGCCGTCCAGGAGTCGCCGTCGTCGCGGGAGGCGAAGAGCTTGCCGCTGCGCGTCCCGAAGTAGATGCCGGCGCGCTGCTCCTCGTCGGTGCCCATCGCGTCGCGCAGCACCGTCTCGAACGCGTCCCGCTGCGGCAGCCCCTCGGTGAGCGGGTGCCACGAGCCGCCGCCGTCGCGCGTCCGGTAGACGCGCAGCTTGCCTTCCGGCGTGCAGCGGAACCCGTCCGACTCGAGCGGCACGATGTACGCGGTCTCCGCGTCGCGCGGGTGCACCGCCACGCAGAAGCCGAAATCGGACGGCACTCCGCGCGCGATGTCCTGCCAGGAGTCGCCGGCGTCGTCGCTGCGGTACAGGCCCCAGTGATTTTGCAAATACAGGCGGTCGGGCCGCCCCGGGTGCCGCGCCACCTTGTGCACGCACTGCCCGAACTCGGGGTGCTTGTCGGGCAGGAACTCGGCGCGCACGCCTTTGTTGTGGACGGTCCAGGTGCGGCCGCCGTCCTCGGTGCGATATACGCCGCCGGTCGAGATGGCCACCAGGATGCGGCCGCGCACCTTCGGGTCCGGCACCACGGTGTGCAAGCAGAGCCCGCCGCCCCCGGGCTGCCACTGCTCGCGGTGCGGGTGCTGCCAAAGCCCTTCCACCAGCTGGAACGACTTGCCCGCATCGCGCGACTCGAAGAGCGCCGCCGGCTCGACGCCGCAGTAGATCACGTCTGGCTCGTCCGCGCGCCCCGGGCAGATCTGCCAGATGCTGGCCAGCGCCTTGGCGCCCTTGGGGAACTGCACGGTGGGCACCTCGGGGGTGGTCCAGCTCGCGCCGAAGTCGTCGCTGTGGTTCAGCACCGATCCCCAGTGCATGCTGCTGGACGCGGCCCAGATGCGCTGCCTGCCCGCGCGGCCGTCGTAGGCCAGGGCATATACTGAATGTCCCGGAAAGTACGGTCCCCCCATCTCGAACCGAGCCCGGTCAGGCCCGGAGCGGAAGAGGAAGGCTCCCTTCATGGTCCCCACCAGGACGACCACGTCGCCTCGGCGCACCTGGATCTGCTGGGTCGTGGGCATGGATGACACTTATCACCCTCGGCGGCCGCGCTTCAAAAGCGCAGCGCCGCCGAATACGGCGGCGGCTGGCTTCGCTCGTGCCGGAGCAGCCAGCGTTTCATCTCCAGACCGCCGCCGTACCCGCCGAGCGTCCCGTCCGAGGCGATCACCCGGTGGCACGGCACGACCAGCGCGATCGGGTTCCTGCCGTTCGCGGCGCCAACTGCGCGCGTAGCGGTAGGTTGGCCGACGACGCGCGCCAACTCGGCGTACGACCAGGTGGTGCCGGCGGGGATGGTGCGCAGCGCGGCCCAGACCCGGCGCTGGAACGAGGTGCCCTGCGGGTCCACCTCCAGAGCGTCGATCGCGCTCAAGTCCCCTGCGAAATACGCTTCGAGCGCGCACGCGATCTCCCTCGGCGGCTTCCCGTCGCGTACGGGCGCCGGGAGCTCCGGCATCCGGCCGCGCAGGGACAGTGCGCACAGACCGCGCGGGCCGGCGGCGAGGACGAGAGGGCCGATTGGCGAATCAACTCGCGACAGCTCGATCATGGGTCGGCTCCAGCGGGACGGAGGCGGAGGACCAGAGGTGCATGGCGGCGTAGGCGCGCCACGGGCGCCAGGCGACCGACCGCCGCTCGAGCGCGGCGGAGGACGGCTCGCGCGAGGTCTTCCGCAGGACGAGGTCTCCCGAGGGGAAGGCGTCCGCTTCGCCGAAGGCCCGCATGGCGAGGTAGTGCGCGGTCCAGGGGCCAACTCCGGGGAGCGAGCGCAGGCGATCGACCAGGCCGTCGAGGGACTCGGGCCGCTCCCGGAGCACCGGGGTGGAGCGCGCCACGCACCGGATGCTCTCGGCGCGCGCCCGGGTCAGCCCGATGCGCTCCAGCGGTGCCGAAGCGAGCCGCTCCGGCGTGGGGAAGAGGTGGGTCAACCCGCCGGCGGCGCCGGGGATGCGCGCGCCGAATGCGCCGACGAGCCGGCCGCCGAGCGTGGTGGCCGCGCGCACGCTGACCTGTTGCCCGAGGATGGCGCGCACGCAGGTCTCGAACGGATCCCACGCCCCGGGGACGCGCAGGCCGGGACGCGCGCGCACGGACGGTCCGAGCAGCGGATCGGCGGCGAGCGTGGAACCGATCTCCAGCGGATCGGCGTCGAGGTCGAACATCCGGCGGACCCGTCCGGCGATCTCCAGCACCTGGCCGGGATCGCGCCCGGAGAGCGTCAGCGTGAGAGACAGCGCGTTGCCGCGATCCGGCCGCACCTCGAGCCGGCCGCCCTCGAAGGTGCGCCGGTACGCGCCTGCATCGACCATCTCCACCTCGGGAATGGCGCGAGCGCCCAGGAACCCGACCAGCGCCGCCCAGTCGTAGGGCGGCCGGTACGCGAGGCGGAGCGTGAGGGAGGGGCCGTCCGCCCCGCCCCGCCGCCGCAGCTCGCCCGGCGTCCGCTTGAATACGGCCTGCATCACCTCGTTGAACCGGCGCAGGCTGCGAAAGCCGGCCTCCTCCGCCACCTGGGGCATGGGCCATGCGGTCGCGTCCAGGAGCGCCCGCGCGAAGTGGGCGCGGCGGGACCGGGCGACGAGCAGCGGGGACGTCCCGAGATGTTCCGCGAAGAGCCGCCGGAGCTGGCGGCCTCCGACGCCGAGACGCCCGGCGAGCTCGTCGACCGAGCCCTCGTCGAGAGCGCCTCGCTCGATCAGGCGGACCGCGCGCGAGACGGTGGCGAAGGGACCGTTCCACGCCGGCGTCCCCGGCGCCGCGTCCGGGCGGCAGCGGCGGCACGGGCGGAAGCCGGCTTCCTCGGCAGCCGCGGCGCAGGCGAAGAACCGGACGTTCTGGCGGAGCGGCGTGCGGGCGGGACAGATGGGGCGGCAATAGATGCCGGTGGTCTTCACCGCGGTGAAGAACCGCCCGTCGAACCGGGCATCGCGGCTCCTCGCCGCGCGGTAGCAAGTGTCCTCGTCGAGCACCATCCGGAGGCATCCTAGCGCCGCGGCCATTGGCACGCTGGCGGGATCCGGACATCGACAGCCCGTCGCGAGTTTCGGGTAGTGTGCGCGCCCCATGAAAACTTGCACGATCGTTGCGCTGCTGCTCGGCGCGCTCGCTGCCCGCGCGGAGGACACCTTCCGGGAGCTCCGCTGGCGCTCCGTCGGCCCGTACCGCGGCGGGCGCACCAAGGCCGCGGCGGGCGTCCCGGGCAAGCCGGGCCTCTTCTATGTCGGGGCCGTCAACGGCGGCGTCTGGCGGACCGACGACTTCGGCCGCACCTGGACGCCCATCTTCGACGACCAGCCGACCGGCTCCATCGGCGCCATTGCGGTCGCTCCCTCGAACCCGGACGTGATCTACGTGGGCAGCGGCGAAGGCCTGCAGCGGCCCGATCTCTCCACCGGCGACGGCATCTACAAGTCCACGGACGGCGGGAAGACCTGGCGGCACCTCGGCCTCCGCGACGCGCAGCAGGTGCCGCAGATCGCCGTCGATCCGCGCGATCCGGATCGGCTCTTCGTCGCCGTGCTCGGTCATCCCTACGGGCCGAACGAAGAGCGCGGCGTGTTCCGCTCGCTCGACGGCGGAGCCACTTTCGAGAAGGTGCTCTATCGGGACGCCGACACGGGCGCCGCCGACGTGGTGCTCGACCCGTCGGATTCGCGCACCGTCTTCGCCGCCCTGTGGGAATCGCGCGAGGGGCCGTGGGAGAACGGCCACTTCGAAGGCCCGGGCAGCGGCCTCTACAAGTCGACCGACGGCGGCACCACGTGGCGCCACATCATCCAGGGGCTGCCGGATTTCGAGCACGGCCGCCTGGGCCGCATCGGCATCGGAATCGCGCCGTCGAAGCCGAGCCGCGTGTTCGCCACCGTGGCGGCCAAGACCGGCGGCGGCCTGTACCGGTCGGACGATGCGGGCGAGACCTGGTCGCGCATCACCGACGACGAGCGCGTGGTCGAACGCGCCGACGACTTCGCCGAGGTGAAGGTGCATCCGAACAACCCGGACGTGGTCTTCACCGCCAGCGTGGTGGCCTGGAAATCGACCGACGGCGGGAAGACGTTCAGCGCGCTCCGCGGGGCCCCGGGCGGAGACGACTACCACCGCATCTGGATCGACCCGGTGAACCCGGACGTGATGCTCCTCGCCGCCGACCAGGGGGCGATCGTCACGGTGAACGGCGGCTCCACCTGGAGCTCCTGGTACAACCAACCCACCGCGCAGATGTTCCACGTCACCGCCGACGCCGCGTTCCCCTACCGGCTCTGCGGCGGCCAGCAAGAGAGCGGCTCCGCGTGCGTCTCGAGCCGCGGCGGGGACGGCGAGATCACCTTCCGCGAGTGGCACCCCGCGGGCTTCGAGGAGTACGGATACGGCGCGCCCGACCCGCTCGACCCCGACGTGGTGTACGGCGGCAAGGTGTCGCGCCACGACCGGCGCACGGGGCAGACGCAGGACGTCTCGCCGGTGGCTTCTCCGCGGCCCGACTACCGCACCATCCGCACCCAGCCGCTGGTGTTCGCGCCCAAGGACCCGCGCACCCTGTACTTCGCCTCGAACACGCTGTGGAAGACGCGCGACGGCGGCCGCCGCTGGACCCGCATCAGCCCCGACCTGACGCGCAAGACCTGGGAGGTGCCGGGGAACGTCGGCAAGTACCGCGGCACGGAGGAGGCGAAGCCCGTGCAGCGCGGCGTGATCTACGCGGTTGCGCCCTCTCCGTCGGACCGCCAGACCCTCTGGGTGGGCTCCGACGACGGGCTGGTCCACGTCACCCGCAACGGCGGCAAGTCGTGGCGAAACGTGACGCCGCGCGAGCTGCGCCCATGGGCCAAGGTGTCCATCCTGGAGGCCGGACATTTCGAGGCGCAGACGGCCTACGCCGCGATCAACACGTTGCGGCTCGACGACCTGCGGCCGCACGTCTACCGCACGCACGACGGCGGCAAGTCCTGGCAGGAGATCACGCGCGGATTGCCGGACGGCGGGATCGTCAACGTCGTCCGCGAGGACCCGGCCCGCAAGGGATTGCTCTACTGCGGGACCGAGCAGGCCGTGTACGTGTCGTTCGACGACGGGGAGCGTTGGCAGCCGCTGCGGCTGAACATGCCTGCCACCTCCATCCGCGACCTGATCGTCAAGGACGGGGACCTGGCGGTGGCGACGCACGGGCGCGGGTTCTGGATCCTCGACGACGTCACCCCGCTGCGGCAGTTCCCCGATTTCACCGCGGCCCGCGCGGCGCTGGTCCGCCCGGCCCGCGCGCTCCGGGTCCGGTTCGACACCAACACGGACACGCCGCTGCCGCCCGACGAGCCGGCCGGGAAGAACCCTCCCGATGGCGCCGTGCTCGACTACTGGCTCGCGCAGCCGGCTTCGGGCCCGGTGGTGCTCGAGGTGCTGGACCGGGACGGCCGGGTCGTGCGCCGCTTCTCGAGCGCCGATCGCGCCGAGGCGCCGCGCGACGAGGGCAACGTGCCGCACTGGTGGATCCGCCCGCAGCGCGAGCCGTCCGCGGAGGCCGGGCTGCACCGGTTCGTCTGGGACCTGCACTGGACCGCTCCGGCGGCGCTCGATCTCTCCTATCCCATCGCCGCCGTCCCGCACGACACTCCGCGGGAGCCGCGAGGTCCCTGGGCGCTGCCCGGCGCGTACACGGTGCGGCTCACGGTCGACGGCGCGTCGTTCACGCAGCCGCTGCAGGTCGAGATGGACCCGCGGGTCAAGACACCGGCCGACGGCCTGCGGCAGCAGCTCGACCTCTCCTTCCGCGTCGCCCAGGCCCTGCAGCAGGACTTCGACGCCTTGACCGGGTTGCGTGCGCTGCGCGCGAGCCTCGCCCGGAGCTCCGGAACGCCCGCAGTCGCCGACCTGGACCGCCGGCTCGCGGAGCTGGAAGGCTCCAAGGAGGAGCGCCGCCCCTGGCTGCGGAAGGAGACGCCCGCCCTGCTCCCCTGGAACGCGCGGCTGACCGAGCTGTTCGGCGCCCTGCAGGCCGCGGACGTCGAGCCCACGCCGCAGCTCGCGCAGGCCGCCGAGACCGCCATCCGGGACGTCGCGCAGCTGGCCTCTCGCTGGGCGGCGCTGAAGCGCGAAGCCGCCGCGCTCCTGCCGTAGGCCTCAGGCGAGGCGATTCACCAGGTCGCGCAGCTCCTGGGCATCGAACGGCTTCTCCAGCCGCTCGTTCGAGACAGTCTGCAGGAACTGCTGCGCCATGGGCGTGAAGGCGCCGCCGGTGATGAACAGCATCTGCTGAGCCAGGCGCGGCGAAAGAGCGGCCATCTCCTGGTGCAGCGCCATGCCTGTCATCTCGGGCATCATGAGATCCGCGACGATCAGGTCGAACTTCTCACCCTCGCGCACGCGGCGCACCGCCTCGTGCGCGCTGGTGGTGGTGACGAGGTCGTGCTCCTCGTCGAGGAGCCGGCGGATGCTGAGCAGGACCAGGGCGTCGTCGTCGACGACCAGGATGCGCGCGCGCTTCCGCCGGGCGACCGCCGCTGCGGGCAAGGGCTGCGGCTCGCCGGGTCGAGGTTCGTGGACCGGCAGCCGGATGCGGACGCGGGTCCCCTTGCCCGGCGTGCTGTCGATCGCGATCGATCCGCCCATGCTGCGCACGATGCCGTCGCAGATGAACAGGCCCAGGCCGGTGCCGGTCCCGACGGGCTTGGTGGTGTAGAACGGATGAAAGACGCGCTCCAGGTCCTGCGGCCGGATGCCGACCCCGCTGTCCTCGATGCGCACCTCCACCTGGCCCTCGACCACGCGGGTGGCGACGACGATGCGGTGCTGCGTGGCGCCGCCCTCCGGGATCGCCTGGGCAGCGTTGATGAGCACGTTGAGGAACACCTGACCGAGTCGCGTCCCGTTGGCCAGCACCGGCAGCGTCGGTTCGAAGCTGCGCACCAGGAGCGCGCGGTGGCGCACCTCGTTCCACGCCATGCTGATCGCTTGCTCCAGCACCGAGTCGACGCAGACGGGCGTGCGCAGGTCGTGATCGTCCCGCCGCGCGAAGGCCCGCATGTCGCGCACGATGTCGCGCACCTTCTCCGCCCCGGTACGGGCGTCTCCCACCATGTCCGCCAGCTCCCGCAGCTCCGCGGCCAACCGGCCGACCCCGGCCGGCTCGCGCGCGGCGCATTCGGCAAGGTCAGGGAGCCGGTCCCCCAGGCAGGTCAGGTTTCCCAGGATGTACGCGAGGGGGTTGTTGATCTCGTGTGCGACGCCGGCCGACAGCGTGCCCAGCGCGACCATGCGCTCCAGGTGCACCATGCGGAGCTGCAGCACGGCGGCCCGCTTGCGCTCGATCGCATAGCGGATGGACCGCAGTAGCGTCGCCCCGTCGAAGCGCCCCTTGACCAGGTAGTCCTGCGCCCCGTTCTGCAGCGCATGGACGGCCGTGGCCTCGTCGTTGAGCGCGGTGAGGATCACGATCGGTGTGTGCGAGGCGCCCGTCGCCTCGAGCTTGCCCAGCAAGGTGAGACCGTCCCCGTCGGGCAAGCGGTAGTCCACCAACGCGCAGTCGTATTGATGTTGCGTCAAGGCCCGCAGCCCTCCCCCGACGTCCACCGCCTCGTCGATCGCGATGCGTGGGTCCAGGTGGCGGATGGACTCGCGAACGCTTGCGCGGGCGGTATCCGAGTCCTCCACCAGCAGCACGCGGAGGTGCTCGGCAGAGGCTTCTTGGGGCGAGGCGGCGGCGGCCGATGTATCCACCACACAAAAATCGACCCAGGACGAAATTGCTTGATGGGCGCGCGTGCCCCACATGGATGCGCGCACCTCCTGTGGTCATCCGGAGCACATCGGCGCCGGTGCGCGCGGACGAACCTACTGACGGGGCGGCGTCCGCGCCTGCGCCGGCGCGCTCCACGTCTCCGGGTGCTCGGCCTTCCAGCGCATCGCGCTGTAGATGCGCGTGCGGCCGCTCGGGTGATCGTAGAAGACGAGCTCCTCGATGGGGCCGGGGTCGAGCTTGCGGTACTCGCCAAGCTTCAGCGAGACCTGCGCGAAGCCGTCCGGCTGCGCGGAGGCGTTGAGGCCGTACAGGTCCGCCTCGTACTCCTGCACGCGGACGAGCGAGTTGAGCACGGGCGTGAGCAGTGTCAGGTACGAGGTCAGCAGCAGCGCCGCCAGCGGCAGGCCCGCCACGTCGTCGATCCCGCGCACCTGCCAGCGTTGCGACCGCGCGCGCAACCGCTCGAAGAGCGTCGCGAGGAGCGCGAACCCCGCCACGATCACGATGCCGAACTGCAGCAGCGCCTTGTGGATGTGATTCAAGACGTAGTGGCCCATCTCGTGCCCCATCACCGCCTGGATCTCGGGGAGCGAGGCGCGGTTGAGCAGGTTGTCGTTCAGGGTGATCCGCTCGGTGCCGAAGAGCCCGCTCACGTTGGCGCTGATGCGCTTCGACTGCTTCGAGGCGTCCACCTCCCAGACCTCGTGCGCCTCGATGCCGCTCGCGCGGGCGAGCGAGAGGATCGGCGCCACCACCCGCTGATCCGTGAGCCGCTTGGGGTTGTTGAAGAGCGGCACGATGGCGATGGGAACGATGAGCGCGAAGAACGCGCCGAAGCCGACGGTCGCCACGGCGCCCCACAGCCACCACGTGCGCGGGAGCCGCCGGACCACCGCGTAGAGGACCATCATCGCCAGTCCGCCGAGGACGGCGGAGAGAGCGAGGCCCTTGCCCAGCTCTCCCAGCCAGGCCGGGAAGGTCAGGTTCGAGAGCGCGTAGCGGTGCTCGCGGACGAAGTCCCGGTAGACGGTGAGCGGCAGGGTCATCACCGCGATCGCCACCAGGAACTGCACCCAGTAGGCGCCGATCTGCAGCGCCCTGACGCGCGTCAGCCGCTCGGCGAAATCGCGCATGCGCGCCGAAACGCCGGTGTGGAGGAGCACCAGGTAAGCCGCCGCAGTCCAGACGAAGCTCCACAGGTCGAGCCAGTACCCTCCCTGGAAGTAGGCGTCGGAGCGGGTCTTCTCGGCGCTCGTCTGCCGGGCGAGGTACGCGCGGGTGGCGGCCTCCGGATCGATCGAGCCCGACGCGCCGCTCGCAGCGGCCGGCGGCGGCTCGAGCTGCGCCAGCTTGACCGGAGCGGCCTGGGCGCGGGCGGCGAAGGGAACGGCGGCGAAGACGGCGGCGGCGGCGAACGCGGCGGCGCAGCGGTTCATGACCCCTCCGGGACGTCCTCCGCCGGGTCGATCGGATTGAGCAGGAGCCCCGACGCGAGCTTCGGAAAGAAGTACGTCGACTTCTGGGGCATGATTTCACCGGCGTCGGCGACCGCCCGCAGCTGTGCGACCCCGGTCGGATTCAGCAGGAAGACCGCCTGCACGCCGTCCCGGCGGGCCTCCTCGAACGCTCCGGCCAGGTCCTTCACGTACTTGAGGTTCGTCTGCCGCTCCTGCGCTTCGCGGTCGATGCCGAGCAGCTCCTCGAGGATGAGCGCGTGGAGCACGGCGACGTCGAGCCGCCGGACGGGCGCGGGACCCGGCACCGCGGCCTCCTGGCCCGGCCGCAGGATCGCCAGGAAGGACCGGGATCCCGAGATGAGCGCCAAGGCGGGAGAGGTCCGCCCGGCTGCGGCGAGCCGATCTCGCACCTGCTCGGGAGACGCGCCGCGCAGCTCCTCGACCTCGAAGCGCTCGCGGAGGCGCGCGAGGAATCCGTCCAGATCGAACCCGCGGAGCCCGTGCACCACCCGGTGCGTGGGAAGGACCAGGAGGTCGGGGTCCTCCATGCCGGTCAAGAACAGGGAGCCGTACTCGATGGACGAGCGCGGCGAGCGGGCCAGCGGCCGCAGCTCGTCGCGCACCGCCAGCATCGTCTCGTAGCGGTGGTGCCCGTCCGCGATGTAGAGCCGGGCCTCCGCGAGCGCCGCCGCCACCCGCCGCTGCGCCGCCGGGTCGGTGAGGCGCCACACCCGGTGCACGGTGCCGTCGTCGGTGCGCCCCTCCATCTCCGGGGCAGCCGACTCGAGCGACTCGAACTCCACGTCCACGCGGCCCTGCGGATCGGAGTAGAGCGCGAACACCTGCGAGAGGTGCGCGCGGGTGGCGCGAGTCAGCTCGAGCCGATCCAGGCGGGGTCCTGACAGCGTCCGTTCGTGCGGCAGCACCACGCGCTCCTCGTAGCGCCGCAGGCGGACCCGTCCCACCACGCCTCTCCGCGTGAATTCCTTTCCACCGACGGCGAAGCGCTGGTGGTAGCGGTAGAGGGCAGGCCGATCGTCGCGGCGCAGGACGCCCTGCTCGAGCCAGCGCGACAGCTCGCGCGCGGCGTTCGCGTACTTCTCGCGGCCCTCGCCCTCCGGCAGATCGATGCGGACGAAGTTGTGCGGGCTCTTGGCGGCCAGCCGCGCACGCTCCGCCGGCGAGACCACGTCGTAGGGAGGCGCGAGCAGCCGGTCCAGCGGTCCGGCCCGCGCGGGGTCGTAGACCACTCCGCGGAACGGCGCGATCTCGGCCATGGCAAGTACTCTACCTCCCCCGGCGGGGCGGGGACACGGCCTTCGGCGCAATGCGCGCGACGAAGATCGAATCGCCTCGCAACCGGATGCCCGAGAGGAGCGAGCCGTCCAGCACGGCTTCCGTCCGGACCGGCTGGCCGGTGGTCACGTCGAATGCGGTCAGCTCCGCGCCCGGGCCCACCGGCAGCTGCACCGCGACCGTGTCCTCGCGGGGATCGGCGGCGCGCCCGCCCGGATCGCCGCTCGCGACCGCGCTCCGCAGCCAGGCCGCCACCACCACCTCGCCGGACTTGGCCTCGAAGACGTGCACGATGGACTGGCCGCCCGCGTGCACCTGCGCGCGCGCATCGGCGAGGCGCACCGGGCGGGCGAGCAGCTGCTCGTAGAGGCGCAACGCGTGGAACGCAGGCTTGGGCCGGCCCTGCGCGTCGACGATGCCCAGGTGCTTGTTGTTGTCGTCGCCGATGACCCCCTCCGCGCGCGGCAGGTCGTCGATGCGGTACCAGGTGTCGATGCGGTACCAGGTGGTGAGCGAGAGCCGCTGCGTGGCGAGCGCGAGCACGTGCGCCCGGAACAACGCGACCGCCTGGAAACGATCGGTGTGCTCGTATCCGTGCACCGAGTACGACCATTGCGACGGGCGCCCGTCCGGCATCCGCCAATCGCTGTAGCCAAATTCGGCGAGCCACAGGTCGGCCTGCGGAGCGGTCTCGCGCGCGAGCCGGGCCACCGCCTCGATGCGCGCCGGGTACTCCTCGGCCCGTCCGGGGTCCCAGGTCTCCAGATACCCGTGCAGGCTGATCACGTCGACTACGCTACCCACCTGGTACTGACCGAGGAGCTCCTCGAGGAACGGGCTGCGCCCCTTCGACATGCCGCCCAGCACCACCCGCGCCCCGGGGTCGGCGGCGCGCACTGCGCGAGCCCCGGCCGTCACCAACCGGGCGAACTCCTCGGCGGTGCCGAGCCAGTAGTGCTCGTTGTCGGGCTCGTTCCACAGCTCCCAGGAAGGCGCCTGCCCGCGGTAGCGCTGGACCAGCGCCGAGACGAAGCGGGCGAATCGCCTGGGATCGGCGGGACGGCGCCGGAAGTCCTTCGGATCGGAGGGGGTGAGCCAGCGCGGCGTGTAGCAGACGTACGGCAGCGGGGTGACGCCCGCCTCGCGCACGAGGGCGAACAGCGCATCCCACACGCTCCAGTCGTACTTGCCGGGCTCGATCTCGGTCGAGTCCCAGCCGATCGCGAACCGCAGATGACGCGCGCCCACCTCGCGCAGGACCGCCAGGTCGCGCTTCGTCTTCTCGACCGGCGCGGACTCCTCCGGGTAGTCGTCGGCGAGGCCGGCAGGCTGCAGGAAGAACCCGTCGGGGCCCTGGTCGCGCTGGCGCGAGGGCAACGGGTTCGCGGCGGACGCGGTCTCGGTCGCGCCGGCCGGAGGTCCCACCGGCGCGCGGGCGCAGGAAAGGACCAGCGCAACGGCGGCGGCAGCGGGCGTGCGGAGCGCGCGCATCAGCCGTAGGCGCCTTGTTCCATGCCGTGGCGGAACGACACCTCCTCGGCGTCGAACAGGCTGGGCTGGAAGGCCGCGCTCATCGCCCCGGATGTATCATCGCCGATCGCGCCTCGCGCCACCTCGCGTACTGCGACCACGGGCCGGCTCGCTCCAGCAGCACGAAGGGCGCGCCGGGGGCTTTGGCTCCGCCTCGCGTCAGGACGTAATCGGTGTCGAACGCATGGCGCCGGCTCTCGAAGCGCTCGGGACGGAAGAACCAGTCCGGCGGCTCGGGGGACGGGCGGAGCGTCCGCACGGAACCGGATCGGCGTCCAGGGGACCTCACCTCCCAGGGGCAGACGCCCACCCGCCCACACCGGCTGCGCGGATTCCACACAATCACTTTCGCGCATCCGACGCGCTGGCCGGCCGGACCGCTCGGAGTCCGGCCCCCGGCAGAGTAGGATCCGCCCACGATTTCCAGGCGGCCGCAGGGGCCGGGGGGGGCGACGGATGCCGAAGATCCTGGTCGTCGATGACGAGCCGGTCGTCATCGAGGTGCTCAGCAGGCTGCTCGAGGATCCGGAGCGCCAGATCCTGACCGCCACTTCCGCTGCCGCCGCCCTGCAGCATGCGCGCGCCGGGGAGATCGCGGTCGCGCTGGTGGACAAGAACCTGGGCCCCGACTCCGGCCTGGACCTCTCACGGCAGCTCAAGCAGCTGCAGCCCGAGATGGAGATCATCCTCATCACCGGCTATGCATCGATCGAGTCCGCCATCGAAGCCGTGCAGATCGGCGCCTTCGATTACCTGACCAAGCCCGTCGCCGACTTCAGCGCGCTCAGCTTCAAGGTGCAGAGCGCAGTCGAGAAGAGCCAGCTGCGGAGATCGCAGCGGGCGCTGCTCGAGCGGCTCTTGGAGTGCGAGGTGCGCCACCGCCGGCTGATCGACGCCGTGCCCGAGGCGATGGTGCTCTACGATGCCGCGACCGGCAGCATCGTCGAGGCGAACGAGGCGGCGCTGCGCCTGTACGGGTACACGGCGCCGGAGCTCCTGCGCCTCACGGCCGCCGAGCTTCGCGCGGGCGCGCCCGAGGGCCGGCGCGGACCGGTCCCGACCACGCAACGGCACCGGCGCAAGGACGGCAGCGAGTTCACGGCGGAAGTGACCTTCACCGAGTACACGCAGCAGGGCCGGGTTCTGCGCGTCCAGTCGGCGCGCGACGTCAGCGACCGTTAGTCGCCGCGGCCCTGGCGGGCCGCACCGCCGCGCACGCCGCGTCGATCCCGAGCGGGCGGGCGAACCGGTATCCCTGCCCGTACGGGCAGCCGAGCTCGCGCAGGATCTCCGCCTGGGCGCCCGTCTCGACTCCCTCCGCGACGACCTCCATGCCCAGCTCGAGCCCGAGCTGGACGATGGCCCCGGCGATGGCCACCGCCTTCTCGCCCTCCGCGAGCGCCGCGATGAACGACCGATCGATCTTCAGGATGTCGATGGGGAGCCGGTGGAGGTAGCTGAGGGACGAATACCCCGTTCCGAAGTCGTCCATGCAGATGCGCACCCTGAGCTTGCGAACGCGCGCCAATACCTCGGCGGCGGCCTGCGGGTGATCGACGAGGATGCTCTCGGTGATCTCCAGCCTCAGTTCGGACGGGTCCATCCCGGTGGCGCCCAGGACCTGCGCGAGTTGCTCGACGAGCGTCGGCTCGAAGAGCTGCGCGGCCGACAGATTCACGCTCATCGTCAGTGGCCGGCCGGCCCCGACCTGGAGCAACCGCGCCGCCTGGCAGGCGTTGCGCATGACGCCGAGCCCTAGCCGGCCGATGAGCCCGGCCTTCTCGGCGGCGGGGATGAAGACCGCCGGAGGAATCCACCCCCGCTCCGGATGGTTCCAGCGCGCCAGCGCTTCGAACCCGCAGATCGCGCCGCCGGCGAGCGCCACCACGGGCTGGTAATGCACCTCGATCTCGCCGCGGTCGACGGCGCGGCGCAGATCGCTCTCCAGCTGGAGCACGGCCAGCGCGCTCGCGTGCATGGTGCCGTCGAAGACGGTGCGCTGTCCGACCCCGCGCGACTTGGCGCGATTGGTGGCGGTCGCCGCGTCCCGCAGCAGGTCATCGGCGCTCGCGCATTGCTCGCCGGCGAACGCGATGCCGACGGATGCGCTGACGTACACCTCGCGCGCCGAGAGGGAAACGGGCTCGGCGAGGACGCGCTGGAGCCTTTCGGCCGTTCGCAGCGCGAGGCCCGGATCGTGCAGCGTCTCGAGCAAGACGGCGAACTCGTCCCCGCCGAGCCGCGCCGCGACGATCTCCGGCCGCAACGCCTTGCGCAACCGCGCCGCGACCTCGCGCAGGATCTCGTCGCCGGCATCGGGGCCGATTCCGTCGTTGATCACCTTGAAGCGATCGAGAGCGAGATGGATCAGCGCCGCGGTGCTCTGCGGCATGCGCCTCCGGCTCTCGACGGCTGCGGCGAGGCGCTGCTGCAGGTACGAACGGCTTGCGAGCCCGGTGAGCGCGTCGTCCTCGGGCGGGCCGGCGGACGCCTGCTCGGAAGGCTTTCGCAAGAGGATGGGCCCGGAGAGCGAGCACACCGCCGCGGACAGCTCGAGCAGCAGAAGTCCGGGAAAGACGCCGTCGGCCGGAAAGCATTCCACCGCGGCGGTCAGCTCGTCCCCGGCGCGCACGGGAAAGAGGAACGAGCTGCCTCCGTCGCGGGCGATCGTTTCCCACCGCAGGTCGGCCCGCTGACGCAGCGGCTCGCCGAGGAAGACGGGCGAGCGGCGTCGCTCGACGGCCGCCGAGAGTACCCGGCGCGGCATCCGGCCGGGGCTGACGTGCCACAGCGGGCGGCGCACGAGGCCGCCGCGCAGCTCGAGGCGGGCCGCCTCCCAGCCCGCTTCCGCGCAGAGTCCGGCGAGCAAGGCGCGCGCAGCGGCCTCGGCGGTCGGCTGGTCGTCGACCTCTTGCAGGATCCGCTGCGCGGTAGCCTGGCCGGGCAGTTGCTCCGGCGCGACGGCCGGCTCGGCGGGCCCGGGGCACGCGCCTTCCAGGGAGGCTTCTTCCGCCACTCAGGCCACCCGGTCCCTTCCGGCCGCCTTCGCTTCGTACAGGCTGGCATCCGCGCGTATCAGCAGCGCCTCCAGCGACTCAATCACGGGCGAGAGCGTCGCCATTCCGATGCTCGCGGTGACTGACACCGGTCCCGTCCTGGTCGGGAACGGCTCGTGCGCGATGGCCCGCCGGATCCTCTCCGCCAGCAGGCTCTGCGCGGACTCTGCCTGGGTCATCGGCAGCAGCATGGCGAACTCCTCGCCGCCATAGCGACCGAGCAGATCGGCCGAGCGCAGGGTGTCTTTGCAGCGCAGCGCGATCGCGCGCAGCACCTGGTCGCCGACCGCGTGGCCATGGCGGTCGTTCACGCGCTTGAAGTGGTCGACGTCCAGCATCAGCACGCTGAGCGGCTGGCCGTACCGGCGCGCCGTTTCGAAGAGGCGCTCGCCGAGCTGCAGGAAGTGCCGCCGGTTGGAGATGCCGGTCAGGTCGTCGGTGGTGGCGAGCCTCTTCACTTCGCTGAACAGGCGGGCGTTGTCGATCGCCACCGCGGCGGGCTGCAGGAATGCGGCAGCGACGCGCGCGTCGTCCTCGCCGTACCGCCCCTGGGTCTCGAGGACGATCAGGCCCGCCACCTCGTTCTCCCGCGAGAGCAGCGGAAGCAGCAGCACGTCTCCCCCCGGCGAGATCAGCGGTTCGCGCCGCTGCACCGCGCGCTCGGGCAATCCGTCGGCGCCCTCGCGGGGGCAGTAGAGGCGCGGCTCGTCCCCGTCGAGCCACCCGCGCGCGAGCGCCAGCTCGTAGCCTTTCGCGCGCGCCACCAGCACCGCCGCGCGCTCGAAACGGGCGACCTTCGCGAGCGAATCGAGCAGGCGGTGCAGCACCTCCTGCAGGTCGAGCGAGGAGCTGAGCGAGAGGACGAGCTTCATCTCGTCGCGCTCCCGCAACCCCACCGTCATGGCGTTGAACGTGCGCGCGAGCTGCGCCACTTCGTCCGATCCGCGCGGCGTCACCGCGACGTCCAGCGAACCCGCGGAGACAGCCCGGGCTGCCTCGTGCAACTCCTGCACGGGACGGGTGACCGCGCGGACGGCCACCACGCCGGTGAACACCGCGAGGGCCAGCGCCACCAGCACCCACAGGGCGGCGCTCCGCATGGTCGAGCGCAACGGTCCCAGCGCCTCGGCCGCCGGCTGCTGCACGATCACCTTCCATCCCAGCAGCGGCGCGACCGCGGAGGCGCCGAGGAGATGGCTGCCGAAGGCGCCGCCGAGCAGCGGATGCGAGGAAAGGTCGGTGCGGTCGCGGATGAGCAGCGGGTCGCGGTGCGCGATGACGTGGTTGCGCGCATCCACCAGGAAGGCGACGCCGTTCTCGCCGGCCTTGAACTCCAGGATCGAGCGCACCAGGGGCCGCAGCGACAGCTCCATCGCCAGCACCCAGCTCCGGTCCGGCACCTTGGCCGCCAGCACCACGCGCGGGATCGGCGACCCCGCCTCGTCCGGGATCGAGTAGACCGGCCCGATGGCGAGCCCCGTCTCCAGCGCGGCCCGCAGCGGAACGTGGTGGGAGTACGCGGCCATCCCCAGGTCGCTGACGACCTCGTGCTCGCCAGCCGCGTCCGGCGCCAGCGTCAGGAAGCGCACCGCCGGGACCACCGGGCGGCCGGTCTCGTCGAAAAGCCCCATCACGTCCGCGCCGCGGGTCTCCTTGTAGAGCAGCAGCAGCGCCTGCTGGCGCGTCTCCTCGTCGAGCTCGGCGAAACGCAGCGTGCGGGCGGCGAGCGAGAGGGCCTCCAGGTCGTCGAGCACCGTCTTCTGGCATTCGAGCGCGAGCGATCGCGCATCCTGCGCGTACAGCTGCCGCAGCTGCGCCTCCAACGCGGCGCCGCCCCGCGGCAGCAGCACGCCCAGGACGAGCAGCAGCGGCAGGGTGATGGCAACCGCCAGGAGCAGCGACAACTTCACCGCGAGCCGCACGGTACCCTCCTCGACGACGTTGCCCGACGGTGCCCGGCGCCCGTATATGTGTGTCCATGCTCCGGCGAGCAGCTCTGCTCGGCCTCGCCTTCGCCCTGCACGGCTGCAGGTGCACGAGGAGCGCCCCGCCGCCCGCCCCACCTCCACCCACCCCCCGCGCGGAGGCCACCGAGCCCGATGCCGGGCCGCCCCCAGGCGCCGTCCTGGTCGACAAGAGCGGCGTCGTCGAGCTGCAGCGAGGCAGCGGGTCCTGGAGCCCGGCCGCGACCGGCGACCGCGTCGGGTCCTCCGACGCCCTGCGCACGCCAGGCGAGGGCCAGGCCGAACTGTCGGTGGACGGCGTCCGGATCAAGCTGCACGACCGCAGCGAGGTCCGGCTGACCGCCATCGGCCCCGGCCTGCTGCGCGCGCGCATCCGCGGCCGGGTCGAGTCCGACGTCGAGCGCGGCAGAGGTTCGGTGTCGCTCCAGGTCGAGGACGGAAGCGCCATCGCGACCAGCGAGGGCGGTCATTTCATGATCACCGCCGAAGGGAGGGCCGTGGTGGTCGCCGCGACGAGTGGCGCGGTCGACGTGTCTTCGGGCCGCAAGCACGTCCAGGTGCGCGACGGGCAGAGTACGCGGGTGCAGACCGGCACGCTCGAGCAGCCGAAGCAGGCGCTGCGCAAGGTCTTGCTGGCGGTGCAATGGCCCGGCGACAAGACCAACCGGTCGTCCATACCCGTCTCGGGGCGCGTCGCCGCCGGCAGCCGCGTGTACGTCCAGGGGCAACCCGTCGAGGTGCGCCCTTCCGGCGAATTCCAGGTCGATGTCCGGCTGCACGACGGCCGCCAGCGGATCGCCGTAGTCACGGTCGACCCGTTCGGGCGGCGGAAGTCGGACGAAGCGGACGTGGTGCTCGATCAGTCGCTGCCCCAGGTGCAGATGTCGGCGCCGTGGGAGCGCTGAACGCCGGCGCCGCGCGAGCAGCGCTCCCATCGCCACGAGCCAGCCGAGGTCCGTCCCGCCCGACCCGCGGCAGCCACAGCCTCCGGCGTCGAGGCGCAGCCGCTCCACGTCGACTGCCGCCTGCTGCGCCGGCGCGAGCTGGCGGCCCGACGCGCTCCGCAGGATCGCGGCGACTCCGGCGCGGGCGCCCGGGCCCGCCGTGATCCCGGCGGCGACCGCGACGTCCACGGTGCCGCCGACCGGAAGATCGGGCAGCAGCACCGCGGCTCCCTCCCAGGAGAGCTCCGAAGCGCCGGACGAAGCGCGACCCAGGGTGACGCCGATCGGCGAGAGCGCGAGCCGCGCCCCCGCGACCGGCAGGGTACCGGCGTTGGCGATCCGCGCGACGAAGGTGACGGCGCTGCCGGGCATGCCCGGCGCAGTCGCGGAGAGCGTCAGTGCTCCCGCCTCGTAGAGAGCGGGCAGCACGACGTCGAGGGTCACCTGCGCAGGCGTGGACGCCTGCCCGTCGGTGGCGGCGTAGACGAACGAGTCCAGCCCCCCGAAGCCGGCGTCGGGAAGATAGGTGAACGACCCGTCGGCACGCAGGTCGAGCGTCCCGTGCGCCGGCCCGGACAGCAGGACTGCCGAGAGCGGATCGAGATCGGGATCGCTGTCGTTCGCCAGCACACCGGGGGCGGCGACGGCGAGCGCGAGATCTCCGTTCTGCCACGTCCAGGAATCGGCGGCCGCGACGGGCGCGTGGTTCGAGGGCTGCACGTCGAGCGTCACCACCGCGTCGGCGGAGGCGAGGATTCCGTCCGTGGCCTGGTAGGTGAACGAATCCTGTCCGGCGAATCCGGCCGCCGGCTGGTAGCTGAACGAGCCGCCGGAGAACAGCGACAGCGTGCCGTGCTGAGGAGCTGCCACCAGCATGGCGGAGAGGGGGTCGAGGTCGGGATCCGAATCGTTGCCGAGGACCCCGGGCGCGGAAACCTGCAGGGGCGATCCCTGGATCCCGGAAAACGCATCGGCGGATGCGGATGGAGCACGGTCGCCCTGGTTGCAGATCGGCACGTCGGGCAGCTCGAATCCGTTGAACAAGTTGTCGAGCGAGATGATCGCCATCGCGCGGATGGCATACGGCGCGCAGTCGGCCTGCAGCGAGTGCGTGCCGACAATGCCGATCGTCACGGGGGGCGGCGTGTTGCCGGTAGAGAAGAGGTGCACGAGCGCCGGGCCAGGATTGCCGAGCTGCGGGGCAGAGCTGGCCAGCGGCATCCAGAGCTCCTGGCTGGGAGCGGCGTGGAACGTCAAGGCGAAGGATGCCGCCGGCTGCCCCGGAGGGCCCGACACGAGCCCCGTCAGCGGCGCGGCGGTGATCAAATCATCGTCGAGGTTCACCGCCGAGACGGAGGGCGCGCTCTGTCCGGAGAACGCCGCGTCCGAGCTGATCGCCGGTCCGAGGCCGATGGTGTAGGCAACGTTGCCGTCCGGCAGGGCGTCGTCGACGCCGGTCACGGCCACGGTCTGCGGGGTGGAGTAGTTCGCGGGGGTGAAGACCAACGAGGTGGCCGAAACGGCACCCTCGCCGGGGTCGCTGCTCGCGATCGGCAGGGTGACGTTCGCGGTGGGCGCCTTCCCGAGCGCGACGGTGAAGGCAGCCGCTCGGCCCGATTCGCTGGTGACGATCCCGTGTGCCGGGATGACCACGAACAGCGGGATCGCCGGCGGGCTGGACGGGTGCGTCGAGAGCGTCAGGGCCGATGGGCCGAACAAGATGCGCGTGACCAGGTTCCCGGGGTTGTTCAGCACGCGGGCCAGCGGCGCCGGCCCGTTGCCGTTGGAATACCTCGCGAGCGAAATGGGGCCTCCCGTGGTGGTGAGGCCGCCCAGGTCGATGACCAGCTCGGATTCGTCGTCGAACGTCAGCGGACCGCCGGTGGCGTCGAGCTGATCGTAATCCACGCCTGCGGTGCCGTAGCCCGCGACGCGCACGGAGAGCGTGCCGTGGCGCAGGTCGGCGCTGGCGGCGTGGAGGATTCCCCGGCTGGCGGGCAGTCCCGGGTTCACCACGCCGCCAGGAACGGAGTTCGCCGTCCAGATGATGCCCACGTTCCCGCTGCCCCAGAGGCTGCCGTGCTGCGTGCTCGAGCTCCCGACCACGACGTAGTCGAATCCGGGGTTGCCGGTGGTGAGCGTGCCGGTCACCACCAGCGCCCCATCGGCGACCCGCGCATACCCGCCGATCGCGCCGGCGCCCGAGAACGTCAGCGTGCCGGTGCCCACCTTCACGAAATCGAATCCGTTCCCGTTCGGCTGGTCCGCGAGTTGGGCGCCGAGGACGCCGGAGAAGGTGGAGTCGGTCCCGTCGAGCCCCACCAAGAACGTGGCGTGCGCCGTTGACGTGTTGGTCACCGATCCCGTGCCGGCGAGCGAGCCGATCGCCAACGGCCGGCCGGCGAGGTCCAGCCATGCGCCTGCGCCCAGCGAGAGCTGACTCGCCGCGGGGACGGCGTCTCCCGAGGCGGCGAGGATCGCCTGCGAGACACTCACCGGCCCCGGCGTGCCGGTGTTGCCGAGGTTGAAGACGGTCCCCGTACCGAGCGCCGTCTGGTTCTCGAAGCCGTTCAACGACAGAGATCCGGCATCGAAGATGGGCACCTGCGACACGAGCGAGCCGCGCGCGCTCCGCGACAATCCCGCGCCACGCACGGCGAGAGCGCTGCCGGCCTGCGAGCCAGGCTGCAGCGTCACGGTGCCCGCGGCGGAGACGGAGAGCGTCGAGATCACCCGCGTGCCATCGAGCGCGACGGCGCCCGGCGCAGAGACGTCGACGGCGGCGGTCCCGTCGTCCGGCGGCGGCGAGCCTCCCGCCCAATTCGCTGCATCCGTCCAACTTCGCGTCGCTCCCGCACCGGTCCACGTGAACGAAGCCGCTCCCGCACCGGAAGACACGGCGAGGATCGCGACAGCGATCTGGAGGACCGTCCCGCGCACCCCTGTAAAGTTAGCCCCCGCGCAGCGTGCGCAAAATGTGAGCAGCTGTGGGCGCCGTGGAGCCTTTGCGCAGAACCGCACCCGGCCGGTGCGACACGGGCCGCCTCCGCGCCAGATCGGACCACGTACGGCTACGTCTCGCGAGCTTCCCCCACCCGTTGCAGCTCCACGGCAAGTTCATCAACCTGTGAGCAGGTCACGCAGTTCGTTCAAACGATCGGGGGGGCGTGGTGATCGGGCGGCTTCTCGCAGTCTCGCTCTCGTTGCGCGCGGACCCGCCGCGGCTGTTGCTGTCGGGCGCCGCGGCCGCGGAAATTTCCGTGGCCGGCGCACCGGACGGCGCGCGCGTCGAGCTGTGGGCCAGCGCGGGAACCGTCGGCGAGCCGCGCCGCGGCCCCGACGGCACCTACCGCGCCACCTACCGCGCTCCGCGCCAGCGGTTCCCGCGCGTCGCGCTGCTCCTCGCGACGGTGCGGGAGGGAACGGGCGAGGAACGCGCCTGGCTCGCCCTGCCCCTGGTCTCCAACGAGGCGCTCTCCCTCGCCACCAAGCCGTCGTCACGCGTGGAGGTGACCATCGCGGAGACGGCGTTTGGACCCGTGCTCGCGGACCGCGCCGGCAGTGCGCGCGTCCGGGTGCGCGTTCCGCCCGGCATCCGGACCGCCCGCGTGCGCGTGCGCGATCCGTACGGAAACGTGAACGAGACCGCGTTCGATCTTCGCCCGCCCCCGTTCCAGAGGTTGCGCCTGCTCGCGTCGGCGAGCGAGGCGAGCTGGGCCGATGCGAACCCCGTCGAGCTGGAGCTCTTCGCCGTGGCGGCCGACGGGAGCCCCGCGGCGCGCGCGGACGTCTCGGTCTCCGCCGATCGCGGGCGGCTCGGCGTCCTGGAGGAACGTGCGCCCGGCGTGTTCCGGATCGCGTTCCGCGCGCCGGACGTCGCGGGCGGCGCAGCCAGGGTCCGCGCGGCGCTGTCCCACGATGCGGCGCCCGCGCAGGTGGTCTCGATCGCGCTGCGCGCCGGCGCTCCCGCCTCGATCCAGCTCCAGCCCAGCGCGGCGCAGATCGCCGGCGCGGGCGAGGTCGTGCTGCGCGCGGAGGTGCTCGACACGCGCGGCAACGCGCTCCGGGACCAGCCGGTGGCGTTCTCCACCGATTACGGCGAGCTCGCGGCGAGCGGCCCCACCGCGCGGTTGCGCGTCCCGGCAGCGCACGAAGGCCGGCGGCGCGCGCGCATCCGCGCCCGCGCAGCCAGCGCCGAGGGTGTCGTCGACGTCGATCTGCGGCCGGGCCCTGCCGCACGCGCGATCGTGCAGCTGGCCAGGAGCGAGGTGCGCGAGGGCCAGGACGTCGAGGCGACCGTGCAGCTGAGCGACGAGGCGGGGAACCCGATCGAAGGGGCAGCGCTGGAGGTCGAGGCCGAGAGAGCGCGCGCGGAGCCGGCGCGCGAGATCCGGGAGGGGATCTACTCGGTGCGCGTGCGCGTCGGCGATGCTCCGGGCCCGGCGAGCCTGGTCGTGCGCTCGGGCGTGGCCGTGGGCCGGGCACGGTTGGCCGTGATCCCGGACGAGCGCGCGGACGGAATCGCGATCGGCGGGCTCGTCTGGGGTCAATCGAATCTGTCGCGCGCATGGGGCGGCGCCGCGGCGATCGAGTTGTCCGTGCATCCCGGGCTGCGTCCGATCGAGCTGGTCGCGCGCGCGGGGCTGCTGCAGTTCGCCCCCGCGCGCTCGGCGCTGGCCGGATCGGACGCCATCGGCCGCGGCGACCTTCGCGGGCTCTCGCTCGCCGTCGGAGCGCGGGCGTCGGTCGCGCTCCTCGGCCGCTGGGCGCTGCACGCGACGGTCTCCGGCGGCGCGCTGCGCACCTTCGGCACGCTCACCGTCGACGGAGGTGCGGCCGCCGGGGTACGCCAGGGCACCGCCCAGTGGGGGCCTCTCGGCGCGATCGCCGCGGGCACCACGCTGCGGATCGGACCTGGACGGGCGATCGCCGAGCTGCAGTACACCGCCGCGCCGGGCCGCGGGGACCTCAGTGGAAACCTGGGCGGGCTCACGGTGTGCGCGGGCTACCTCTTCGCGTTGCGGTAGCGGGAGAAATCGATGCGATTCCGGACGAACTTCACCGTGAATCGCGACGAGCTGGAGCGCAGCGCGGCGGGCGCTCAGGAAGCGCTCGCGCAGCAGGAAGCGCGCGGAGCCGAGCATGCCATCGCCCGCGGCATCGAGGGGCTGCGCCTCTCGCTCGCGCTGCTCCCGTTCGACCAGCTCCAGCCCGCCGAGGTGGCCGCGGCCTTGCACATTCCCTACGGCCAGCTGCAGTTCATCGACGCGCTGGCGCTGTTCGACTCGGAAGGAAACCTGGTGGTGCCGCTCATCGCCGAGGCGCGCGCGGGTTCCTCCCGCGCGTCGTTCGACCAGGCGGACGCGCAGCGGTTCCTCGTCGCGGCGCCGCTCGAGCTCGCGGCGCAGGCGGGGACGGCGCTGGGCGCGCCGTACCGTGGTCGCGGCGGCGATGCGCGCGTCGCGGTCGCGGTGCGCGTGTCGACGGACCCGCTCCGCGTCGTCGGCGCGCAGTTCTCCCTCGGCGAGCTGCAGCAAGCGATGAGGGAAGCGCTCCGTCCACCCGCCGCGGCGTTCCTGGTGACGGCTGATGGCGCGCTCGTCGCCGGCGCCGGCGACACCGACCCGCTGCGAGCGGCCGCGGGCCCACTCATCTCCGCGGCCGCGATAGCGCACGCTCCGTCTACCCGGTTCCTGCGCGTCGCGAGCGGCCAGCAGTGGCTCGCCTCCGCGGCGCCGGTCGGCGGCCTGGGATGGGCCGCGGTGGTGGCGCAGCCCGTCGACGCCGCGCTCGGACCCGCGCTGCGCGTGCGCCGCTACACGGTGTTCTGGGCTTTCGTCGCCCTGGCTTTGACCGCGGCGCTGGGCCTGCTCGTCTCGCGAAGCCTGACCGTGCCGGTCGATCGGCTCAAGCGATCGGCGAAGGCGCTGCAGGAGGGGCGATACGGCGAGCCCGTCGTGGTCGAGAGCCGCGACGAATTGGGGGAGCTCGCCCTGGCCTTCGGCCACATGGCGCGCGAGATCCAGCGGCGGGACGAGGAGATCCGCCACTGGAACGCGGAGCTGCAGAAGCGCGTCGAGCAGCGGGGCGCCGAGCTCAAGGCCGCGCAGGACCAGGTGCTGCGCACCCGCCGGCTCGCGGCGCTGGGCTCCTTGGGCGCGGGCCTCGCGCACGAGATCAACAATCCGCTGATGGCCATTTCCGGATACTTGGCCCTGCTCCTGCGCGAGTGCGACGAGGCGCGCGGCACCCTGGTGCGCAAGGCGCAGGATCAGGTCTCGCGGGTGGCGAAGATCGTCGAGGGTCTCCTGCAGTTCGCCCGCCAGGAGCGCGCGGTGCAGGGCAGGCGGTTCGCCCTCGCCGCCCCGGTCAAGGCCGTCCTGGACCGCTACGCGGCGCAGCTCGCCCGGGGCCGCATCGAGGTCCGCGCCGAGCTCGACGCTCCGGCGCGCGAGGCGGAGGGGGACCCCGTCCAGATCGAGCAGGTGGTCGACCACCTGGTCCGCAACGCGATCCAGGCGATGCCGTCGGGCGGGCAGCTCCAGGTGCGCGTCGCGGACCTGGGCGACTCGCTCAAGTTGGTGGTCGCAGATACCGGCAGGGGCATCGCGGCCTCGTTCCGCGAGCGGATCTTCGATCCTTTCTTCAGCACCAAGGACGGCGTGGGCAGAGGGGCCGGCCTGGGGCTCTCGGTCTCGCACAGCATCGTCGAGGCGCACCACGGAAAGCTCCTGGTCGAGAGCATCGAGGGGCGCGGATCGACCTTCACCGTCGTGCTGCCTGCCGCGGCGGCGCCGGCGCACCTGAGCTGAGGAGAGCCGATGGACGAACGCGAGCGACGGGAGAGAGCGATCGAGGCGGAGCCGCTGGCGCCCGGGCTCATCCACGAGATGCGCCACCCGCTGATGGGCGTGCTGGCGGGCCTGGAGCTGGTCGCGCGCCGCATGCCGGCCGTCGCCGGCCTGCACGAGTGGACGATCGTCACCGAGCAGGCCAGGCGCCTGGAGGAGCTGTTCCGGACGTATCACGAGCTCTTCGCCGGAGCTCCGCCGAGGCCGCAGCCCTTCCCGGTGGACGAGACCGTGAAGCGCGCCGTCTCGCTGCTCAACCTGCGCCTGCGCAAGCTCGGCGATCGCTTCGCCCTGCACCCTGGCAAGGCGCCGGTGCTCGCGCTGGGGGGCGCGCCGCCGCTCGTGCACGCCGTGACAAATCTACTCTCGAACGCGCTCGACGCCGTCGAGGAGAGCGGCGGCAGCGGCCGCGTCGAGGTGCGCATCGTGCGCGGGACGGACCGCGTCGAGGTGCGCATCAGCGACCAGGGCAGCGGCATCTCGCCGGAAGCGCGCGTCGACGACGACGATCCGGCGCGCGCGAACTGGGCGCGCACCGAATTCGCCATCGAGCTGCCCTCGTGCGGAGAGGCCCGGCGATGAGCGAGCCGCGCCACAAGCTCTCCGCGCAGATCGCCGGCGTGGTGCTGATCGGTCTCGCGGTCGCGCTGGTCGTCTTCCGCTTCGGCGTCTACGAGCGGCCCGCTGCCGTGCGCTCCCAGGCATCGGCTCCCGCCGCGGCATCCTCCGACCATGGAGTGCGTGCCGTGGTGCTCTCGGTCGAAGGCGAGGTACAGCGGGGCACCGGCGATGGCCCGTGGGTGAAAGTGGCGCCGGGACAGCTCGTCCGCCCGGACGAGCAGCTGCGCACCGGGGCGAACGCGCGCACCGACCTGAGCATCGGGCATCGGTCCCGCCTCACCATCGGGGCGTCATCCGAGGTGAAGATCCAGGAGCTGACCGGGATGGTGCACCGGTTCCGCCTCACTCGCGGCCAGATGACCGCCGATTACGAGGCGGAAGGGCAGCGCGTGCTGCGCGTCGAGGACGGCAGGGGCGAGGCGGTCGCCGAAGCGCGGTCGGCCCGCTTCAGCGTCCTCAGCACGGGCACCGCGATCGCCGTCGCGACCAGCGCCGGCGAAGTCGAGCTGCGATCGCATCGCCGCGCCGTGCGCATCGCCGCCGGGCAGCAAGCCGTCGCGATGAGCGGCGCATCGCCCTCGCCTGCCCGGCCCATCCCCACGGCGGTGCTGCTCAAGATCGCCAACGCCGCCACCGCCGGGAGCGACGACGTGTGCGCGGAGATCGACGGCCAGGCGGCGCCCGGGTCCGAGGTGACCGTCGACGGAGAGCCGGTGCAGCTGGGGCCCGACGGCCACTTCCGCCGCAAGGTGGCGCGCGAACGCCACAAGCGCGCGGCCGTGGTCGCGATCCGCGACGCCGCGGGGCGCGAGCAGACGCGCTCGGTTCCGTGCAGCGCGCCGCCCGCGCCGATCCGGGACATGGCCATCCGCTGGAGGAGGAACCCGTGATGGGTTCCCTTCCCGCCGTGCTCGTCGCCCTGAGCGCAGGCGTGGAGATGCACGTCGTCCCAGCGCACCTGCGCCTCGGGGCGGACGACCGCGCCGAGGTGCGCATCGAGGGCGCGCCTGGCCCGCTGCGCGTCCGGTGCAGCGCCGTGGGTGGCGACCTACCTGCCGCCGAGCGAACGCGTGCCGCGGGTCGCGCTCATCGTGGCGCGCACGGCCGACGCGGTGGGCGTCACCGCCGTGCCGCTGTGGGGCGCGGGCGACGCCGAAATCCGCACCCACCCCGGCGGGGTGGCTAACGTCCGCATCGGAGACACGGTGTACGGACCGTTCCGAGCCGGCCGCGACGGGCGCACCTCGGTCCCGGTCGTGGTGCCGCCGGGCGTCGACTTCGCCTTCCAGGGGACCCGGGCGATCGACCTGCACGTCCCGCGCACGCGAACGGTGCAGATCGCTCCGATCGAGGACGAGATGCAGGTGGACCGCGCCCGCGAGATCGAGGTCGCCGTGGCGGCGGTGACGCGCGACGGAGCATCGTTCGACGGCCCGCTCCAGCTCGCCGCGTCCGCCGGCGAGGTGGAGATCCTCGGCCGGCTCGCCCCGGGCCTGCACCGCGTGCTCTGGCGGATTCCGAGCGGTCCTCCGGGAACCGCGACGCTGCGCGCGACGGTCGCCGGCGACCCCGAGCCGAGCGCGGAAGAGGTGCGGCTCGTCGCGGGCCCCGTCTCGCGCCTCGAGCTGTCGCCTGGGAGCGCGAGCGCCCATGCAGGCGATGGCACGATCGATCTGATCGCGCGGGCGTGGGACCTCGCGGGCAACCCAGCGGACGAGCCGCTGGGGTTCGAGTCGAACGCCGGTGGCGCGGTAGCGGCCGTGCGCATCGGTCCCGGCGAGTACCGCGCCCAGGTGGAGGTCCCGGAACGCATCGGCGCCGGAGTGCTGCGCGTCGCCGCCGCGCCGCGCGGGCGCACTGAGCCGGCAGCCGCCGCGGAGATCGAGCTGTTGCCCGCGGCGGCAGCGAAGATCGACCTGGTCCCCGAACGCAACGCCGTGCGCGCCGACGGCGCCAGCCCGGTTCGCCTGCAAGTGACGCTGCGCGACCGGTTCGGCAACGAAGTTCCTCAGCCGCCGGACCTCACCGCGAGCGCCGGATCGGTGTCCGCACCGATCCCGGACGGCCGCCGGTTCGTCGCCGTCTACGTGCCGCCGCGCCGCAAGCAGCCGGGCGACGCGGTGGTATCGGTCCGCGCCGCCGGCGTCGAAGGCAGCGCCCACCTCGAGCTCCTGCCCGAGATGCGCAACCTGGCGCTCGCGCCGAAGGTGGGATTCCTCACCGATTTCCATTCCCTGCACGGCCCGCTGGTCGGGGCCGAGGCGGCGCTGCGCACGCACTGGGGGCGCTTGCAGGTGGCGGGCGTGCTGGGGCTGGCCTTTGCCACCTCGTCCGAAAGCGGCAGCGTCGCAACGGGCGGGGCGCCGGCCGCCTTCCACGCGCGCGACGAGCTGCTCGTCGCGTCCGCCGCGGTCGCGCTCCGCTGGCCCGCCAGCGACCGGACCACGCTCTGGCTGCAGGCAGGCGGCGTGATCGTCGCCGCATCGGTCCGGGTGCAGGTGGGGTCCGCCGGCGATCCGCTGCGCTCCGACACCACGTCGCGGGGAGCGGTCCCCGGCATCGAGCTGGGCGCGGGGGTGGAACGTCGGATGTGGGGAGGGGTCCCGTTCGTCGAGGCGGGATGGCTCGCGACCCGTCCCTTCGCTTTGCCCAACCTCGACGGAGCGGTGGTCGGCGTGTCCTTGCGCGCCGGCTACCGGTTCGAGCTGCTGTGAGCGCCGCCGTGCGCCACCTGCGCTCGGCCCTGCTCGGGGCCGCCGCCGCCCTCGCAGCTTGCGCGCGGCTGAGTGGCGACGCGGGTCCGCGGCCGCTTTCCGTCACGCCGACCGGCGCATACCGGGGACAGGCCGCGCGCGTACGCATCACCGGCACCGGCTACCAGGTTCGCGGGGTGCAGCACCTCGGCGGCTCGGGCGAGGTCTCGACGGCGTTCGAGGTGCGCATCGGCGGGCGGATGCTCGCGGACGCCGTATACATCGGCGCGGAGAACGGGCAGGACGTGCTCGAGGCCACCGTTCCCGCGGACCTCGGCGCGGGCGTCCACGACCTCGAGGTGCGGGATCCGTACGGTCTGTCAGGAGTGCTCCCGCAGGCCTTCACCGAATCCGACCGCGCTCCGCCGAGCCTCTCCGCTTCCGTGACGGCGCCGGCGGCCGCGGAAGCGGGCGTGGCGTTCCCCGTCGCCATCGAGATCGCGAACCAAGGCGAGGAGGCGGCGCAGCTCGACACGGTCTCCGTCGCGGGAACGGCGCTGGGCAGCGCGGCGGGCCAGATCCTTCCCGGTCGCGGTACGCTCATGCTCCAGACCGCTGCGCTGTCTGCGCAACCCGGGTCGTACGACCTCGACGTGCGCGTCGCAGCGACCGACACCGTGACCGGCCTCGCCCTGCCGCAGGTCGCGCAACTCGTCCCCGTGCAGGTACTCGTCCCGCCGGCGCTGGTCTTGAGGCCCCTTGCTCCTCCGGCCGCCGTAGACGTCGGACAGTCGTTCGCGCTCGATCTCGAGGTGGCGAATGGAGGCGAGATCGACGCGCTCGCCGTCCAGCCGGTGCTAGCCTCGGGAGGCGCGCTCTCCGGTCCACTACCCGCACCACAAGACGTTCCCGCGGCTTCCGTGCGCACGTTCCACTTCCTCGTCCAGGGCGGCGCGCCCGGCACGGTGATCGCGCAGGGCAGCGCGGCAGGCATGGACGCGATCACGGGCGGAGTGGTCCAGGCACCGCCCGTCGCCTTTGCACCCGTGGCGGTGCAGCTACCGGCCGCGCTGTCCGTCTCGGCATTCACCTTGCCTCCCGCCATCAGCCGCGGGCAGACCTTCACGGTGGGGGCCACCATCACCAACTCGGGCGGGGCGACCGCGAGCGGCGTTCAGCCGCGGCTCCTCCAGGTCGTCGCCGGCGGCGGCGCCGGCGCATCCGTGACGGCGATGCCCGCGCCGGCCGACATCCCGGGCGGGACGAGCGCCAGCTTCGTCTGGAGATTGACCGAGAACGGCACCGCTTCCGGCACGCTGGCTTTCAGCGTCGACGCGGTGGGCACCGACGCGAACAGTGGCGCGGCGCTTTCGGCTGCGCCGGTCACCTCGGCATCCGTCCCGGTGCAGACGCCCGCGACCTTGGCGGCAACGCTCTCGGCGCCGACCACGGTGCCGCTCGGCAACCAGTTCACCCTCTCGCTCCAGGTGACCAACACGGGCGACGCGACGGCGGGCGCGGTCGCGCCGTCCACGCCCGCCGCTACCGGCACGGGCGCCGTCTCGGTCGTGTCGGGTCCGACGCCTGCGACCGCCACGGTGCCGGGCCACGCGAGCGCCACGTTCAGCTGGACGGTCGGCACACTGGCGAGCGGCACGGTGCAACTGGACACGAACGTCTCGGGCACCGACGGCAACGACGGCGGGCTGCGATCGGCCAGCGCTTCCGCGACTCTGTCGGTCGCGCCCGTGCCCGAATCGACGCAGCTCTCCGCCGACCCGTTCTCGGGCGACGGCACCATCTTCTCGTATCTCTTCTCGTACCAGGGGATGGTGTACCTGGGGCCGAACAAGAGCGGGACGGCCGCCGTCCGGATGGCGCCGGACGGGACCAATCCGCAGACCATTCCTTGGCAGCTCGAGGTCGACCAAGCGACGCCGGCGCGAAACGGCGCCTACGTGACGTCACCGGGCAATCCGACGCCGCCTCCGTGCCGCACCATCGGATCGGCCGTGTGCAAGAAGGATACCACCGCCTGCGGTCCGGACAACGAGTTCGGCCTCGGCGTTCTGATCTCCGGATTCGCCAGCGGCGTGGAGTGGTACGCGCTGAGCGGGCCATCGCCGACGGGCGGCTCCCGCTACATCTACATGACGAACGGGACGTTCCCGCTGGCCGCTGGCGGGTACGATGATCTGGCGTTCGTGCAGATCGCGGCGGGCCAGACCGGGGCGGCGCGCATGATCAGCGCCGCCGCGTTCGCCAACGATCGGCTCTACCTCGGCTTCTTCGACGAGGGGGGCATCTTCACCCCCCCGACCGCACCCGTGCTCAACGAGGTGGTCACGATGCCAGGCTTGCCGGGGTACGTCGCCGCCGCCGGCGCCGACCTGATCAACCTGCAGGCGGTCAACCTTCCCGCGGTCGGCGCGAGTGGAACACCGGCCAACAGCGGCAAGATCTGGCTGATGATCGACTCCATCGCGAGCCTCGGGACCTCGCTGTACGTCGCGAACGACGGTGGCATCGCGCGGTCCGTGGGCGCTCCGACGCCGTGCGCGAGCTCGGGATGCGCCAACTGGGCGAACGCAACTCCGAGCGCGGCCGCCTGGACGGCGAAGACCTCCGTTGCCGTCGGCAAGGCCGCCCTGGGCGCTCTGGAGCCCGCGCAGAAGGCGGTCCCCGGAATGGTCGCGTTCGGCGGACACCTCTTCGCGGCGCGCAACACCACCACCGGCCCTCAGCTATGGTCGTGCAACCCGGCGCTGGGCGCCGACCCGGCGCAGTGCGAACCGGGCGACTGGAGCCTGGTCGCGCCGAATTCCTCCGGCGACACGCAGCTGACGCAGTTCGACGACGTCTCGAACGGCGCGATCGCGTTGCTGGTCGCGACGGCGCAGCACCTCTACCTGGGGTTCAACGACGCGGCGGGCGTGCAGATCTTCCGGACGGCGACGCCCTCTGCGGCGGCGCGCTCCGACTTCATAGGCCAGGCCGGCTGCAACGCCGCGACCACCGGTTGCCACGGCCTGGGCGGCGACGGCCTCGGCGCTGGCGCGACGCGTCTCTTCGACGGGCACGCGTTCACCTACTCGCAGCTCGAATGGGTGTACTTGACCGCAGGCGACGGGTCGACCACGCCGCGCGTCTTCCGGCTCGCGCCCTGAAATTCAACCGGCGCCGCGTCCGGATCCGCCGCGTCGCGTCAAAGACGGCGAACCCGACGATGCCCGCATTTTGCCCCACGGCAGTTGATAATCCGAGCACCCCGACGATAGAACCCTCCAGGCTGCGCGCGGGGGCTTCCTCGTGAAGCACTGGCACGAGACGGCGGCGATCCTGGACCGGGTGACGCACCTGGCCACCGCGGGTGTGCGCGCGGCGATCGCCACCGTGGTGCGCATCTCCGGCTCGGCCTACCGGCGGCCCGGAGCAAAGTTCCTGGTCGCCGAAGATGGCTCGACCTCCGGCGGCGTCAGCGGCGGCTGCCTGGAGACCGACGTCCGCGCCATCGCGCTGGAGGTGGCCCGGGACGGCGCGCCGCGCCTGTTGCACTACGACACGGGCTCCGACGAGGAGACGCTCTGGGGCCTCGGCTTGGGGTGCGAGGGCGCGGTCGACGTGTTCGTGCAGCCTGCCGGAGGCGAGCTCGTCTCCGGCGCCGGCCTCCGCGTCCGCGAGTCCATCGGAGCCGGCGCGCCGCTCGCCGTGTGCACGGTGGTGGAAGGGGACGGCGCGGGCCGTTCCGTGGTGCTCGCCGGCGGCAAGCTGTCGGGCACGACCGGCGCGCCGGAGGTGGACCGGGCCGCCGCAGAGCGCGCCGCGCAGCTCCTCGAGACCGGCGAGAGCAGCCTCGATCAGCTCGCCGGCCGGTCCGTGTTCCTCGACGTGCTCCGGCCGCCGCCGGCCCTGGTGGTGTTCGGCGCGGGCGACGACGCCCGACCGCTGGCCGCCCTGGCGGCACAGGCCGGCTTCGAGGTGACGATCGTCGATCACCGGCGCGCCTTCCTGACCCCGGAGCGCTTCCCTCCGCCGGCGCGCCTCCTGCTCCGCCGCGCCGGAGACGGGCTCGGCGGGCTTGACCTCGGGCGGCGCCATTTCGCCGTGGTCCAGACGCACGCCTTGCAGCACGACCGCGATTGGCTGAGCGCGCTCCTCGGCCAGCCGCTCGCCTACCTGGGCTTGCTCGGGCCGCGCACGCGCAAGGATCAGATCCTTCGTCAGCTCGGCGCGGCCGAGCCCGAGAAGCTGTTCGCGCCGGTGGGCCTCGACCTCGGCGCCGACGGTCCGGAACAGGTCGCGGTCAGCATCGTCGCGGAGATGCTCGCCGTGAACGCAGGCCGGGAGCCCGGGCACCTGCGCGCGAAGCAGGGAGGCATCCATGAAGGATGACCGCTCCGGCCGCGTCGCGGGCGTGGTGCTCGCCGCCGGCACCTCCAGCCGGATGGGCCGCAACAAGCTCTTCCTGCGGCTGGGCGGCACCAGCGTGCTGCGCCGGGCCGTCGCGACCGCGCGCGAGGCCGGCCTCGACCCCGTGCTCGTCGTCCTCGGGCACGAGAGCGGCCGCGGGCTCGCCGAGCTCGAGGGCCTTTCGTGCACGCCCGTGCTCAATCAGGAATACGCGAGCGGCATGAACACCTCGGTCCGGGCCGGTATCTCCGGGGTGCCAGCCGATGCAACGGGCGCAGTGCTGATGCTCGCGGACATGCCGTTCGTCACCGCCGGCATGCTGCGCTCGCTCGCCGACAGGTATCGCGCCGGCGAGGAGCCGCTGGTCGTGTCGACGTACGGGGAGGTGCTGGCGCCGCCGATCCTCTACGGGCGTCCGCTCTTCGGCGAGCTGCGCGCCCTCGACGGCGATGGATGCGGCAAGAGGGTGGTGAAGGCGCACCGCGCGGAGGCCATCGAGGTCGAGTGGCCGCCGTCCGCGCTCACCGACCTCGACGTCCCCGACGACCTCGAGCGCGTCCGGACCTGGATCGAAGGAGGCTGAACCGATGCGGGCCGAGCTGCTCGAGCTGGCGGCCGATCTCGCCCGGCGCGGCGAGCCGTTCGTGCTCGCCACCGTCGTGCGCCGCGAGTCGTACAGCTCTGCGCACCAGGGCGACATGGCGGTGATCACCGCGGACGGCGGCTACCACGGCTGGCTGGGCGGCAACTGCACGCAGCCGATGGTGAAGAGCGAAGCAGCCCGCGCGCTCCTCGACGGCCAGCCGCGGCTGGTGTCACTGTCGCCCGAGCCGGATCGCGAGCTGCGCCCGGGAGTCGTGGCGCTGCCGATGCGGTGCCACAGCGGAGGGACGGTGGACATCTACCTGGAGCCGGTGCTCCCCGCGCCGCGGCTGCTCCTGTACGGCGAATCGCCGGCCGCGCGCGCCCTCGCGCAGCTCGGCAAGGCGATGGGATACCGGGTGGAGGCGGCCGGCGCGGACGCGCCTGCCCCGGCCCGCGGGAGCGAGCGGCTGTTCGCGGTGGTCGCGACCATGGGCGAGAGCGACGAGGACGCCGTCGCCTCCGCGCTCGCCGCCAGGCCCGCGTACCTGGCCGTGGTGGCGAGCCGCAAACGGTTCGCGCAGCTCCGCGAGACGCTGCTCGCGCGCGGAGTCTCGAGCCAGGCGCTGGACGCGATCAAGAACCCCGCCGGGCTCGACATCGGCGCGCGTCTCCCGGAGGAGGTGGCCTTGAGCATCCTGGCCGAGATCGTCCAGCTGCGCGGGGCCCAGGCCGAGGCGCGGGCGCCAGAGCCCGCGCCCGCCTCGCGCGCGGAGATCGACCCCGTCTGCGGCATGACCGTCGCCGTGGCGAACGCGCGCCACCGCGCCGAGCACGGCGGCCGCGCCTTCTACTTCTGCAATGCCCGTTGCCGGGAGAAGTTCATCGCCGACCCGCAGCGCTATCTCGCGCCCGCGGCGGCGGGGGCGTGATCGATGGCCATCGAGATCACCAAGAGGTTCCTGGTCAAGGCGCCGCCCGCCGCGGTGTGGGGGTTCCTCACCGATCCGCAGCGCGTCGCGCACTGCATGCCGGGCGCCGCCATCACCGACCGGATCGACGAGAAGACGTTCGCCGGGACGATGGCCGTGAAGGTCGGCCCGGTCTCCACCAGCTACAAGGGCAAGGTGGTGTTCGAGCGGCTCGACGAGGGGACGCGCACCGCCGAGATCGTCGCCACCGGCCAGGACGTCCGCGGCCGCGGGGGCGCGGACCTGCGCCTGACCAGCTCCATCAAGGAGGTCTCGCCCGGCGAGACCGAGGTCACCGCCGCCTCCAAGGTGAACATCACCGGCATCGTCGCGCAGATGGGCCGCGGCATGGTCCAGGACGTGAGCGACCACCTCTTCCAGGTCTTCTCGCAGCGCATGCGCGCCGAGCTGGAGACCGCCGCCGCCGCGCCGGCTCCGGCACCAGCCGCGGCAGCGCCGGCGCCTTCCGCCGCGCCTTCCGCCGCCACCGCCGGTCCCCGGGGAGCGGCGCCCGAGGCGCTCGACCTGGGATCGCTCGGGGCGAAGGTCGCCGGCCTCGCCGCGGGCCGCGCCATCCGGCGTCCCGCGTTCTGGGTGGCCGTCGCCGCCGCCGCCGCCTTGCTCTACCTGCTCTTCCGCTGATCGCCGCAAAGGAGGGTCACATGATCCCTGCTGGCTTCGATTACCACGCGCCCGCCACGCTGTCGGAAGCGGTGGCGCTGCTCTCCCGGTACGGCGAGGGCGCCAAGGTGCTCTCGGGAGGCCAGAGCCTGCTGCCGCTGCTCAAGCTGCGGCTGGGACACGCGGAGCACCTGGTGGACATCGGCCGCATCCCCGGCCTCGAATACGTCAAGGAAGAGGGCGGCATGCTCCGCATCGGCGGCCGCACGCGCGAATCGGCCCTGGAGCAGTCCGAGCTGATCCGCGGGCGCTATCCGATCCTCTACGACACGGTGCGCGTCATCGCCGATCCGCTGGTGCGCAACCTGGCCACGGTGGGCGGGAACCTCGCGCACGGAGATCCCGGCAACGACCATCCGGCCACCATGCTCGCCCTGGGCGCTCAGGTGGTCGCGGTCGGTCCGTCGGGCGAGCGCGTCATTCCCATCGACAAGTTCTTCCTCGGCCTGTTCACCACCGCCCTGCAGCCGGACGAGATCCTCACCGAGATCCGCATCCCCTCCCCGCCTCCGCGCAGCGGAGGCGCCTACGTGAAGCTCGAGCGCAAGGTCGGCGACTACGCCACGGCGGCGGCCGCCGCGCAGGTGACGCTCGGCGCAAACGGCGCGTTCGACCACGTCGGGCTGGCGCTGACCAACGCCGGTCCCACGCCGGTCCGCTCGCAGGACGCGGAAGACGCGCTGATCGGGAAGAGGCCGACCGACGCGGTGATCGCGGAAGCGGCGCGGCGGGCCGCGGACGCAAGCTCGCCCACGCCCGATCGGCGAGGCTCGGTCGAGTACAAGCGCGAGATGGCGCGCGTGCTGGCGGGGCGGGCCCTGAAGCAGGCAGTCCAGCGCGCGGGAGGTCAGTGACATGGCGACGCACAAGATCACGGTGACGGTGAACGGCGCGGCGCGCGCGGCGGACGTCGAGTCGCGCCTCCTCCTGGTGCACCTGTTGCGGGAGAGCTTCCGGCTCACGGGCACGCACATCGGCTGCGACACCACCCACTGCGGGGCGTGCACCGTGCTGCTCGACGGCCAGCCGGTGAAGTCCTGCACGGTGCTGGCGGTGCAGGCCGACGGCCGCGAGGTCTCGACCGTGGAGGGGCTCGAGCGCGACGGCAAGCTGCACCCCGTCCAGGAAGGCTTCTGGGAGAAACACGGCCTGCAGTGCGGCTACTGCACGCCGGGCATGCTGATGACCGGGTGCGCGCTCCTGGCGCGCACCAAGGAGCCCAGCGAGCAGGACATCCGCGAGGCGATCTCCGGCAACCTGTGCCGCTGCACCGGGTACGTGAACATCGTCCAGGCAATCCAATACGCGGCTGCCAAGCTGCGGGAGAGGTAGCCGCGGCCGCCGCAGGCGGCTTAGCGGCTATGCATGTTCGCGGCCCGTGAGGATCGCGACCTTAAAGGAGCAAATTATGGCACCGAAGACGAGCGCGCAGGTCTGCGGGATGGGCCACTCGATGAAGCGCAAGGAGGACCCGCGCTTCATCCGCGGCAGGGGCAACTACGTCGACGACATCCAGCTCCCCGGCATGCTGCACATGGACATCGTGCGCAGCCCGTTCGCGCACGCGAAGCTCAAGTCGATCAACGCCGACAAGGCGCTGAAAGTCCCCGGAGTGCTCGCGGTGATCACCGGCGAGACGCTGGCCAAGTACAACCTGCACTGGATGCCGACCTTGATGTCGGACACCCAGATGGTGCTGCCCACTGAGAAGGTCATGTACCAGGCGCAGGAGGTGGCCGCCGTGATCGCCACCGACCGCTACACCGCGGCGGACGGGGTCGAGGCGGTGGAGGTCGACTACGATCCGCTGCCGGTGGTGATCGATCCCTTCCAGGCGCTGCAGCCGGGAGCGCCGGTCCTGCGCACCGACAAGAAGGACAAGAAGGACAACCGCATCTTCCACTGGGAGGCGGGCGACCGCGCTGCGACCGACCAGGCCTTCGCGCAGGCCGACGTGGTGGTGAAGCAGGACATGTACATCCCGCGCATCCACGTCGCCTCGATCGAGACCTGCGGCTGCGTGGCCGACTTCGACCGCGTGACCGGGAAGCTCACGGTCTACATGACCACCCAGGCGCCGCACGCAATCCGCACCGTGTTCGCGCTCGTGGCCGGCCACGTCGGCCTTTCCGAGGAGAAGATCCGCATCGTGTCGCCGGACATCGGCGGTGGGTTCGGCGGCAAGGTGCCCGTCTATCCCGGGTACGTCATCGCGGTGGCCGCTTCGGTCGTCATCGGCAAGCCGGTGAAGTGGGTCGAGGACCGGATGGAGAACCTCCAAGCCGACTCCTTCGCCCGCGACTACCACATCCACGCGGAGCTGGCGGCGAAGAAGGACGGCACGATGACGGCGCTGAAGATCAAGACCCTGGCCGACCACGGCTACACGGACGCCGCAGCCAATCCGTCCAAGTTCCCCGCCGGCCTGTTCTCGATCTGCACCGGGTCCTACGACCTGAAGCGCGCATTCGCCGAGGTGGACGGCGTCTACACCAACAAGCCGCCTGGCGGCATCGCCTACCGCTGCTCGTTCCGCGTCACCGAGGCGGCGCACTGCATCGAGCGCATCACCGACGTGCTCGCGCAGGAATTGAAGATGGATCCGGCCGAGCTGCGCATGAAGAACTTCATCCCCAAGGAGAAGTTCCCCTACAAGTCGGCGCTGGGCTGGGAGTACGACAGCGGCGACTACGCGGCGGCGCTGCAGAAGGCGATGGACAAGATCGGCTATGCCGAGCTGCGCAAGGAGCAGGCGGAGAAGCGGGCACGCGGCGAGCTGATGGGCATCGGCATCTCCAGCTTCACCGAGATCGTCGGCGCGGGCCCGAGCAAGCAGTTCGACATCCTGGGCATCAAGATGTTCGATTCCGCCGAAATCCGCGTGCACCCGACCGGCAAGGTCATCGCGCGCTTCGGCACCAAGTCGCAGGGCCAGGGGCACGAGACGACGTACGCGCAGATCGTCGCCGAGGAGCTGGGCATCCCGGCGGCGCACGTGCAGGTGGAGGAAGGTGACACCGACACCGCGCCTTACGGGCTCGGCACGTACGCCAGCCGCTCGACGCCCACCGCGGGCGCGGCCGGCGCGATGGCGGCGCGGAAGATCCGCGAGAAGGCGAAGAAGATCGCCGCGCACCTGCTCGAGTGCGCCGAGGACGACCTGGTCTGGGAGACGGGCAAGTTCTCGGTGAAGGGCTCGCCGCAGCGGTCGAAGACCATCCAGGACATCGCGCTGGCCGCTTACACCAACCACCCGCAGGGGATGGAGGCCGGCCTCGAGGCCGTCTCGTACTACGACCCGCCGAACCTCACCTTCCCGTTCGGCAGCTACATCTGCGTGGTGGACATCGACCGCGGCACGGGGATGGTCAAGATCCGCCGCTTCGTGGCCGTGGACGACTGCGGGAACATCATCAACCCGATGATCGTGGACGGGCAGATCCACGGCGGGCTCGCCATGGGCATGGCCCCGGCGCTCCTGGAGGAGATCAGCTACGACGAGGACGGGAACGTGCAGGGCGGAAGCTTCATGGACTACCTGGTGCCCACCGCGATGGAGACGCCGGCGTGGGAGCTGGACAAGACGGTGACGCCCTCGCCGCACCACCCGCTCGGCGCCAAGGGCGTCGGCGAGTCCGCCACCGTGGGAGCGCCGCCGGCCATCGCCAACGCGGTCGTCGACGCGCTCGCGCACCTCGGCGTCCGGCACGTGGACATCCCCATCACGCCCGAGAAGGTGTGGAAGATCCTGAAGGAGAAAGGCGCTGCGGAGTAGCCGATGAGCGCACCCGCCCTCCAGGCGCTGCGACCGCGGCGCGGGCGCGTCGCGGTCCCGCTCGCGCTCGCCGGGGTGGTGGCGGCCGGCTGGGCGGGAACGCTGCGCCTAGGCGCGGCCATGGAGGGTCACGCCGCGCACCGCGCCGGGTTCGCCGCGCTGTTCGCCATGTGGGCGGCGATGGCCGTGGCCATGATGGTGCCCGTCGAGGCGGCCTCGCTCTTGCGGCTCGCGCGCGGCCTCCGCGAGACCGGGGCGTTCCTTTCGGGGTATCTCCTGCCCTGGCTGGCGTTCAGCCTGGGCGCGGCGGGTCTTCAGCAAAGCCTGCACGCCGCCGGCTGGATGGACGCGGGCATGGCGACGAGCAGCCGGTGGCTCGCAGCCGCGCTGCTCGTCGCGGCCGGGCTCGCGCAGCTCTCGCCGCTCCGCGAGGCGTGCCTTTCGCGCTGCCGCGCGGCATCCCTGACCGCCGCCGGCACGGGCGGCCTTTCAGGCGGGTTCCGCGCGAGCGTGTCCTCGATCGCCTGCTGCGGGCTGCTGATGCTGGTCCCTTTCGCCACGGGCGTGATGAGCATCTCCTGGATGGCCGCTCTGACCATCCTGCTGGTGGTCGAAAGAGAGGTCCCGCGCGCCGCTCGGGTCGGCGTGATCGCGGGCGTCCTGCTGCTCGTATTGGGAGCGTGGAAGCTGGCCGCCGCCGGATAGGGCGGCGCTGCGCTTTTGTCGCGGACGTCATTGGATGCGTTGTAGTGTCCTCGGCGAGCCATGCTCGCTGCCTTCGCGCTCGCCGCCGCCGTGGCAGCCCCGGTCGACTGGCTCGCTCTTCCCATCGCCAGCTACAACTCCGACGACGGGCTGGCGGGCGGAATGGTCGTGCAGGCGCAGTGGCTCGGCCGCGTGGCGCCCTACAAGGCGGCGCTCGGGGCGCAGGTGCTCTTCAGCACCGCGGGGGTGCAGAGCCATTACCTGCGCCTGGACGTCCCCCGCCTCTTCGGCACGCCGCTGCGCCTCTGGGTGGGCGCCGAGTACCACCGCGAGCTGAACGCTCCCTACTACGGCCTGGGAAACGGCAGCTCGAGCAACCTCGCCGATCACCCCGGCCTCTTCGGCGAGCACCCGTTCAACTACCTGCGGCGGTACCCGCAAGCAAGCATCGCCTTCACCCTCCCCTTCAGCACTTCGGGGGTGCGCCTCTCCGCCTTCGCCCGGTACCTCCGCCTGCACGTCGAGGCGTACGACGGATCGCTGCTCGCGCTGGAGCAGCCCCCCGGCAGCGAGGGCGGCGAGGAGCTGTCGTTCGGCTTCGGCGTCCTGCTCGACCGCCGCAAGGGCGAGGCGATGCCCACCGAGGGATACCTGCTGGAGGCGGCGCTGCGCGGCGCGCAGCGGGGCATGGCCTCGGAGCACACCTATCTGGGTGGCACCGCGCGGGCGTTGGGATTCGTCCCCATCGGGAGCCGCATCGTGCTCGCCGCCCGCATCGTGGGCGACGCGCTCACGCCCGGCACTCCGCTCTTCGAGCTGGCGCGCTTCGGCGGCGTCGACCCGCTCGAAGGCGTCGGAGGAGAGCGCAGCGTGCGCGGCATCCCGAAAGCCCGCTTCATCGGCCGGGTGAAGGCGCTGGGGACAGCCGAAATGCGCGTCCGGCTGGCCGACGCGCGACTGCTGGACCGCCGCGTGACGTTCGGGACGGTCGCGTTCATCGACACCGGCCGCGTCTGGCAGCTGCAGGGGAACGACGGGGGGTTCTTCGACTTGCACACCGGCGCCGGCGGCGGCCTGCGCGCGTACCACCGCGAGTTCGTGCTGCGGCTCGACATCGGCACCTCGTCGGAGCGCTCCGCGAGCTTCTACATCACCTTCGGCAGCTTCTTCTGACCCGGGCCGGTCAGAAGAGCATGGCGACAGCAAAATGCGCGATGACACTGTCACGGCGAGTCAAGCTGCTGGGCGCGATCCTCGTGGTGGGGGGCGCGGCGCCGGCCGAGCGCAGCGAAATCCGCGTGGCCGAGCAGTACGGGCTCAGCTTCCTACCACTGATGATCCTCGCGATGCTCGATGACCCGCGCATCGTGTTCACCCTCACGCCCCATCGCGTGCTCCGCACCGCCGAGTTCATGCACCGAATCGGGCGGGTGAAGCACCGCCCGACAAGCTGGAAGGACCTGTTTTTCGCGAACGTGCACAGCCGCGAAGGAGGCAGCTAATCGCTGTCGAGTCCCAGGTTCGGGACCGGCAGCTTCAGATGCGCCAGGCCAGGCGGGCGCCGAGCATTGCGTTGGACCCGGTTAGCGCCCCGACTTCCAGGCCGAAGGAGAAGTGGCGCTGCTCGAGGCCGAAGCCGAACGCGGCGTGGCCGCGGACCGCGTCGCCGCCGTTGAAGAAGAACCAGGGGCCGATCAGCGCCTCGAAGTAGGTGCGCCCGCCCGGGGTCACGCGCAGACCGAAGTCGAGCGGGACGCCGGCGCCGGCCGAGGAGGTCGTCAGCAGCGCGCCGAAGCGCCCGAAGGCGGCGATGTGGCGGGCGAGCCTGCCCTCGACGGCGAGGGTCAGCTCGAAGACGCCCTGCTCGTTGAAGATGTAGTCGCCGCCGACGCCGAGCCTGACCTGCGCGGGGGCGGCGAGCGGCGCGAGCGAGAGCACGGCGAAAGCGGCGAGAGCGATCCGGAGGCGCATGCTCCTCCTCAGTCGCCGCCGTATTCGGCGGCGCTGTGCTTTTGATGACGGGCCATGAAACGTCGTTGTAGTCCGCCCCGAGCCGCGATCGCCAGGGAGCCCGGGTAGGGAACACGGCCCTGACTTCCCTACAGCGCCCATCGCTACAATGCCGGGCCATGTCGACGAGGCGCGGTACGCTCTTGTGGATCGACGTCCCCGGGCTGGGCAGCCGGGTCTCCGCCCAGCCGTACGCGGAGGGCGCGCGGATGATGCGCGTGTTCCGCGGAATCCTGCTCCCGCCCTGCGACGCCTTCGGCGGACGCCTCGCCTCGGCGGTGGGCGACTCGTTCCAGATCGTCTTCCGGCGCCCGACCGAGGCGGTGCTCGCCGCCGCGGCGGTGCACGACCGCGCCGCGCAGCACGCGCGCGGCAGCGGAGAGAGCCCCGACCTGCGCGCCTGCGTGGTGAGCGGCCAGATGCGGGTCGACCGCAACGGCGTCATCGGCGATCTGGTCGATCTCGCCGCCCGCGTCCGCGGGGCCGCCGGCCGCGGCGACGTGGTGCTCTCCGGCGACGTGTTCGCCGCCATGGACAAGTCCCGCCTCACCGCCGAGGAGCTGGGCGACGCCGACGGAGTGCCCGCCGAAGTGCGGCTCTACCGGCTCGCTCGCGCCCGCGGTTCCGACCTGCCGTTCGGCGGCGTCGGCCTCGCCAGGGCGGGGCGACTCCCGGGCATCGGCCCGGACGGTCTGCTCCAGGGCGGCGACTCGGCCGTGGCCCGCACCATCGCGCCGGTGCGCGCTGCCGTGGCCCGCGCCGTCGCGCCCGTCCGCGGCGCCCTCGGCGACGTCGCTCCTCGCGTCCTCGATCTCCTCGGCTCCGGCTCGGCCTGGGCGGGCCGCCAGTACCGCCGGCTCCCTCCAGGAGTGCGCGCATTGCCCTCGGCGGCCGCGGCGCGGATCGCGCGCGTCCCCCGCAAGGCCCAGGTGGCGATCGCGGGCGGGCTCGTCGTCCTGCTGGCCGCGGCCGTGCTCCTCGCCACCCGGCGCACCGACCCCATCGAGCGCGCCCTCGCCCAGCACGACTTCCGCGCCGCCCGCCAGGAGCTCAAGCAGATCAAGGACGGCCAGGAGCGCGTCTTCGCCGACGCGCGCATCCAGGAAGCGCGCGGCTCCTTCGGCCCGGCGGCGGACGGCTATGCCAAGGCGGCGAAGGGCGGCGAGCGCCGCGCCCTGCAGCAACTGGTGCGCATGACCGAGAGCAAGTCGTGCGAGGCGCGCGCGAGTGCGGCCCGTGCGCTCGGCAACCTGGGCGACGAGCGCGCCCTGCCCGCGCTGCGCAAGCTCGCCCAAGGAAACTTCGCCGACGAGCGCCGTGGTCCGTTCCGCTGCAGCAGCAAGCGAGCCGCGCGCGCGGCGCTCGAGCAGCTGCACACCCGGCCCGGCTAGGTTTCGCTAGGGCGACGGCTTGCAGGTCGCCTCCGGCGCCGTCGGGGCCGGCACCGGCGCCTTGGCGGAGGGGGCCCGCTCGAAGTCGAACAGGTCCTCGAGGGTGGAGGCATGCTGGTCGCGCCGGGTGAGGTGCAACCGCTCGCCCTCGTCGTCCTCGCCGTCGTCACTGCTCAGGAACCGCTTCTCGATGAACGCCAGCATCGAGGTGTGGTCGGACACCTGGTGCGAGACGTAGCGCGGCCGCGAGAACGGCGAGATCGCGATGAACGGCACGCGGAACCCGAGCTGATCGAAGTTCGCGCAGAACGCCGGGTACGGCCCGGTCGGGGTGAAGCCGGGGCAGATGGCCGCAGCCTCGAACCGGCTCACGTCGCACTCCTGTCCGCCTCCGGGTTGCTCGCTCGCCGGCGGGCTCGAGGCGTCGGCGCACTGGCCCGGATCGATCCCGTCCGGATTGCGCGTCCCTCCCTGACTGGCCCTGGGCGGCGCGACGTGGTCGTAGAACCCGCCGTGCTCGTCGTAGGTGAGGAAGAGGACCGAATCGTCCCAGCAGCTGCTCGCCCTCAGCGCGCCCACGATCCGCGAGACGAACGCCTGGCCGAGGCGGATGTCCGCCGGGGGATGCTCGTCGGTCTCGACGCCCGCGACTCCGAAGCCCGGATCGACGAATGAAATGGAGGGCAGCCCGCAAGCAGCCGGCTTCGGCGGCGCCTTGGCGAAGAACTGGGTCACGGGCTGCATGGTGTTGGGGATGTCCGGCGGCCGGAAGATCGCCGTGGTCGGGAGGTCCGAGAAGAAGTTGATCCACGAGACGTGGCGCCGGTCGAGGAGGTCCATGATCGTCCCGGTGATCGGCTTGTAGCCACCGGGCGGCGGGAAGATCTCGGCGGTGGTCAGGTGCCCGAACGAGGTCGCCGCCAGAGCGTACGAGCGGTTCGGGAAGGTGGGGCCGATCACCGAGGAGAAATACCGATCGCTGATCGCGAAGGTCTGCGCGAGCGCGTAGTAGAAGGGCAGGTCGCCCTGGTCGTAGAAACCCATCGTGTCGTCGTCGGTCGGCGTCTCCACTCCGTTGTCGAGCTGCTCGGTCGCATCGTTCACGCGCACGAAGCCGTCGTTCGGGCTCGACAGCCGGGTCAGCGCGGGGTTCATGAAGTTCGCTTCCGCGTGGCTGCCCGGCCACTCGTGCTGCAGGTCCGGCGCGGGGCAGTAGTTGCGCGAGTGGAACGAGACCACCGTGCTGCCGTCGTCGTCGAGGTTCGAGTTGCGGCAGGTCAGCTCGCCTCCGCTGCGCGAGCAGGTGAGCCCGTCCACGCAGGCGTGGTCGTGCTTGTCGCACGGCCCCGCGCGGTACGGGCTGCCGCCGACGTAGGGCAGCGCGCCGAAGTAGTTGTCGAACGAGTGGTTCTCCTGCATCAGGATGATCACGTGCTTGACGCGGTGCAGGTCGCCACGCGCGTGAGCAGCGAGAGCGAAGCTGCCCAACGCGAGATAGACGGCGAGCGTCGTCCGGCGGATGGTCAGCATGGTCGGGGTCCCTCGCCCGCGATTCCGCGCCCTGGAGCGTGCCGGTGTCAATCGGCGGAACGTCCCGCGCGCCGGACCGCGCGCCGGGAAGAATGCGAGGGCGGCCGCGCGTTCCCTCCATGAACGCAGGCAGTGGGTACGCAACTGCCCGTCAGCATGGGGGAATTAAAATCCGACAACCTGCCCTCTTGTGCGTACTTGTCGCACCGCGCAAGAATGTCCGCGGGGTGCGTGCAGCCGACGCCTTTCAATAGATCTGGAATTTGCTCGCCGCGCGTAGGAGCTCGGTATGTTGAAGCTGTTTTCCGCCGCAGGGTCCATCTTCTCGTTCGCGGTGCTGCTCGGCGGCTGCGGTTCCGGAAGCTCGGACCTCGCGGCACGCGTCTCGGAAGCGCTCTCCACGCTCACGCCGAGCTCTCCTGCCCAGGGGCAGGTCATCTCGTCGACCAACGTCGTCTTCTCGGGCCGCAGCAGCGCCGCTTCCGGCAGCGCGGTCTCGGCGGCCGCCACGGATGGTCGCCTCGTGGTCCACACGTGCCCGGCGACGGTGCGCAGCGATCAGACCTGGTCCTGCAACCAGCAGCTCGCCGACGGCGGTTACACCTGGACGGCGCGGATCGCCGCCGAGTCGTTCACCTCCGCGGGGATCGATTTCGTCGTGCGGACCAAGGGGCTCGCGGCGCCCACCATCGACCAGACTCCGTCGCCGACCAGGGACTCGTCTCCCATCCTGACAGGGACGACGTCAGTGTTCACGGGAAGCTGCAAGGACAAGCACCACGACCGGGGCAAGCACAAGGGTTGGGAGAAGAACGGCCATCAGCACGGTCACGGTGACTGCGACGACGATGACGACGACGATGACGATGACGACCGCGACGGCGACTATGACGTTGCGATCGTGTCGCTGACCGTGAGCGAGAACGGCAAGGCGCTCTGCACCATCGCGAACGTCTCGGACCGGCAATGGTCGTGCAAGGTGTCGAGCAAGCTCGCCGAGGGGTCCCATGTCCTGGTCGCGACCGTGAAGCGCGGCGACTCGACCTCGCCGCCGTCGAATCCCGATCTCTTCGTGGTGAAGACCTCGATCGCGGCCCCGACCGTCGACCCGGTGCCGACGCCTTCCAACGTGGCGCGGCCGGTGTTCTCGGGCCGGGGGGAGCCGGCCGCCGCGGTGTCCGTGAAGGAGTCGGGCGCGCTCGTGTGCCAGGCCGCGGTCTCCGCCGCCGGCGCCTGGACCTGCACCTCGGCGACCCTCCCCGACGGGACCCACACCGCGTCGGTGACCCAGCAGGACGCGGCGGGGAACGTCAGCGCAGCCGTGACCGTGACCTTCGTCATCGATACGCACCTTCCCGGCGCGCCCACCCTGGAGGCGCCCCAGTCGCCGACCACGGACCCCCGCGTGACGTTCAAAGGCACCGGCGAGGCGGGAGACCAGGTCTTCGTGGCGGACGCCATTCGCCAGACGCTCTGCTCCGGCCCTGTGGACAATACGGGCAATTGGAGCTGCAGCCCGGCGGACCCGCTCGAAGACGGCGACTACCTGCTGACTGCCTTCCAGGTGACGCCGGTGGGGAACCGCAGCGGCCCGTCGGCTCCGCAGATGCTCAGCGTGCGCACGCTGAGCGCTCCGATGTTCGACGCGCCGAAGTCGCCCACGAGCGACCCGAAGCCGCTCTTCACCGGGACGCTCCCGTTGCAAACGTCGAGCAGCCTCACTTCGGGCAGCGACCCAGTCCCTGCCCTATCGGTCGCCGTGATGAATGGTGAGAAGCCCGTCTGCTCCGGATCGGTGGACTCGACCCGTCACTGGAGCTGCCTTGCGCAGGACGCGTTTCCAGACGGTTCCTATCTGCTCGTCGCGCGACTCACCGACGGCAAAGGGCACTTCTCGGACCCGAGCATGGCGCGCCTGCTGGTGATCGACACCACCCCGCCCAACCCGCCCGTCCTGGACCAGCTCGCCTCCCCCAGCCGCAAGCACCGCCCGGTGCTGAGCGGCACCGCCGAGGCCGCGAGCGCGGTCACCGTCACGGACGCGGGAACGGGCGCGGCGCTGTGCGAGGCGAGCGCGAACGGCGACGGAGCGTTCAGCTGCAAGCCCGAGCGCGAGCTGTCGGCCGGCATCCACCAGTTCAGCGCCACGGCGACCGACGCCGCCGGGAACGTCTCGCTTCCCGCCGCTCCGGTCGGCCTGACCATCTCCGACGTGGTCCTTCCGCCGCCCACCATCGATTCGCCTGCGGACGGCTCGGAGGTGGAGGATTCGCGGCCGATGGTGGTCGGGCGCACGGCGGCCGGCACTACCGTCCAGGTGACGCTCGACGGCGCGATCTACGCGGCGCAAGTCGCTCCGGACGGGAAGTGGAGCCTGCTCCCCTCCGCGGCGCTGCCCTTCGGCTCGCACCACGTCTCGGCGGCGGCGATCGACGCCGACCAGAACATGAGCGACCCCGCGCAGAGCACCTTCAGCACGGTGGAGTCCGGCGTGGCGCGGGGCGGCTGCTCGACCGGCGGGACCCCGTGGCCGCTTCTCGCTGTGGCCGCCTTCCTCGCGGTGCTGCCGAGGCGCCGCGCGCGCGCGCTGGCGCTCCTGGCGGCCGCCGCCCTCCCCGTCGCTGCCCGGGCACAAGCGACGAGCCTGGACGTGTCGCTCTTCCGACCCGCATCGGGCGGAGACGGCTTCGTGTCCGTCGAAGGAGCGCGCCCGCCGCTTCCGGGGGAACAGCGCTTCGAAGTGCGCACCTGGACCGACTACGCGCTGCACCCGCTGGTCTTCCGATCCCAGTCCGGGTCCGAGAACGTGCTGGTGGACAGCCGGACCGGCGGCTGGCTCGCGCTCCAGGCCCACCTGCTCGGGCCGCTGTCGGTGTCCGCCCAGCTTCCCGTGACGTACTCGCAGCAGGGGGACCTCTCCCGGCTGCCGCCCTCCTCGCGCGGACCGTCTTCGCTCTTGGGCGGACTGGGCGACCTGCGCCTGACGCCGCGCCTTGCCCTGCTCCGCCAGGAGTGGGCCGGCATCGACCTGGCCACGCAGGTCTCGCTGGAGCTCCCCACCGCCCGGGCACGGACGCTCACCGACGACGGCCGCGTCCGCGCCGAGGGCCTCCTCGCCATCGGCCGCCGCCTGGTCGAGAGCGGGCGCGGCAGCCTCGACCTGCTCGGCAACGCGTTCCTGCGGTTGCGCCCCCCGCACGAGCTGCTCGACGTGAAGACCGGCAACGAGGCCGGGCTGCGCGCCGGGCTCGGGTACCTGCCTCCTCGCTCGCGTGCGTGGATCCCCCGGCGCGTCTACGCCGAGCTGGAAGCGAGCACGTTCCTGCGCGCGGGGTTCGCCGCGGGGACCTCGCCCGCCGAATGGCGCGTGGGCACCACGATCTGCCCGGTCCGCGGCCTGGCGGTCGACCTGGCCGGCGGCGGCGCGCTGACCGACGGCGTGGGAGCGCCGCGCGCCCGCTTCATGTTCGGCGTGGGATGGTCGCCCTCGGCCTGCAACGAGAACCCCTCGCTCTTCCGCCCGCTCATCCGCCCCTCGCCGCTGCCGGTGCAGGTCTTCTCCGAGGCGCTGAGCTGCCCGCCCGTCCCGGCCGAGGCGCCGAAGATGGTGCATGCGGCGTACGTCCCCGAGCCCCCGGCCGACCGGGACGGGGACGGCGTCCCCGATTCCGAGGACTCGTGCCCGGACCAGCCGGGGCCGGTCGCGAACTACGGGTGCCCGATCGGCGCCCGCCAGCTGGTCACCGTCACCGCCAGCCGCGTCGAGATCCTCGAGCAGGTGCGGTTCGAGACGAACAAGGCGACCATCAAGCGGCAATCGCACAGGCTGCTCGATCAGGTGGCCGCGGTGCTCCTCAGCCATCCCGACCTGCTCCTGGTGCAGGTGGAAGGGCACACCGACGACCGCGGCAGCGCGCTGCGCAACATCGTCCTGGCGCAGTCGCGCGCCGAGGCGGTGGCGGCCTACCTGGAATCGAAGGGCGTTCCGGCCGAGCGGCTGCGCGCCACGGGCTTCGGGCAGGGACGGCCCATCGCGACCAACGCGAGCACGGCCGGCCGCGCGACGAACCGGCGCGTGGCGTTCAACGTCCTGCAGACGCGCTCGCGCGTGATCGAGGCGGGGCGGCCGCCGGATTCGTGAGGGCGCGCCGGCTTCTTCTCTGGTAAGAGGGTCTCCTCCTGCCGGGAGAGACCGCCATGCCGCAGCTCCGCGCATTCGCCGTACTGTTGTGCCTGGGCGCGCCGCTCCGACTCGGGGCGGAGGAGCCGGGCGGCACCCTCAAGAAGATCAAGGACAGCGGCGTCATCGCTCTGGGCCACCGCGAGTCGTCGATCCCGTTCTCCTATTACGACGACAAGCAGCAGGTGGTGGGCTACTCGCAGGACATCGCGCTGCGCATCGTCGACGCGGTGAAGCAGGAGCTGAAGCTCCCCGGTCTGCAACTGAAGCTGGTGCCGGTGACCTCGCAGAACCGCATCCCGCTGGTCCAGAACGGCACGGTGGACATCGAGTGCGGCTCGACCACCAACAACCTCGAACGCCAGAAGCAGGTGGCGTTCTCCAACACCATCTTCATCGTCCGCACCCGGCTGCTCACCCGCAAGGACAGCGGCATCAAGGACTTTCCCGATCTGACCGGCAAGAACGCGGTGGTGACGGCCGGCACCACCTCCGAGCGCCTGCTTCGCATGCTGAACGAGGAGAAGAAGCTCGGCGTGAAGATCACCAGCGCCAAGGACCACGGCGAGTCGTTCCTGATCCTCGAGAGCGGGCGCGCGGCGGCGTTCATGCTCGACGACGTCCTGCTCTCGGGCGAGGTGGCGAAGTCGCGCAAGCCGGCCGACTGGGTCGTGACCGGCACGCCGCAGTCGCGCGAGGCCTACGGCTGCTCGATGCGCAAGGACGACAAGCCGTTCAAGGCGCTGGTCGATCGCACCATCGCCACCCTGGAGACCTCGGGCGGGATCCTGCCCATCTACGAGAAATGGCTGCAGAAGCCGATCCCGCCCAAGGGGCTCAACCTGGACTTCCCGCTCAGCGACGAGATGAAGGGGCTGTTCAAGAGCCCCAACGACAAGGCGCTGGACTGACCGGACGCGGATGGACTTTCGCATCTTCTTCACCCCGGTCCCCACCGGCGAGACCACCTACCTGACCGTGCTGGGAATCCTGCGCACCGTCCCGAGCCGCGGGCTGCGCGCGTTCGCCGGCGCCTACGTCGAGTTGTTCCGCAACGTGCCGCTGCTCGTGCAGCTCTTCATCTGGTACTTCGTGGTCCCGGAGATCGTGCCGGGCGGCCAGCGCTTCAAGCAGATCGACCCGTTCACGCAACTCTTCTTCACCTCGGCGGCCTGCCTGGGCCTGTTCACCGCGGCGCGCGTCTGCGAGTTGGTGCGCACAGGAATCGAATCGCTCCCGCCCGGGCAGAGGAACGCCGGCCTCGCGCTCGGGTTCACCCTTCCGCAGACGTACCGCTACGTGCTCCTGCCCTTGGCGGCGCGGCTCATCGTGCCTCCACTCACCTCCGAGACGCTCAACGTCTTCAAGAACTCCGCCGTTTGCTCGACGCTCGGGCTCTTCGAGCTGACCGCCCAGGGCAGGCAGCTCGTCGACTACACGGCGCACGCGTACGAGTCGTTCCTCGCCGTCACGGTGCTGTACCTTCTGGTCAACCCTGCCATCCAGCTGGTGATGCGAGCGGTCGAGTCGCGCGCGCGTGTGCCGGGCTACCTGGGGAGCCGGAAATAGCCATGTACGAATTCGACTGGAGCTCCATCCCGGGCGCGCTGCCGTTCCTCTGGCAGGGGATGAAGATCTCGCTGGGCATCACCGGCGTGGCGGTCGCGGCGGGGATCGCCTGGGGAACCGTGCTGGCGGTGATGCGACTGTCGCCGGCGCGCGCGGTATCGCTCTTCGCGGCGGGTTACGTGAGCCTGTTCCGCTCGGTCCCGCTGGTGATGGTGCTGCTCTGGTTCTTCCTCATCGTCCCTTCGCTGCTCCGCGACGTGCTCAGGCTGAGCCACGCCACCGACCTGCGCCTGGCCTCCGCGATGGTCGCCTTCGCCTTGTTCGAGGCCGCCTACTACTCGGAGATCATGCGCGCGGGAATCCAGAGCGTGTCCAAGGGCCAGCGCGCGGCGGCGCTCGCGCTGGGAATGACGCCCTTGCAGGCGATGTGGCACGTGGTGCTGCCGCAGGCCTTCCGCAACATGGTCCCCCTCCTGCTCACGCAGGCGATCGTCCTCTTCCAGGACACCTCGCTGGTGTACGTCTCGGCGCTGGCCGACTTCTTCGGCGCCGCGTACAAGGTGGGCGACCGCGACGGCCGGCTGGTCGAGATGCTGCTCTTCGCGGGCGCCGTGTACTTCGTACTCTGCTCCGCGGCCTCGTGGGCGGTGCGCCTCTTGCGCCGGAGGGTGCTGGCGTGATCTCCGTGCGGGACGTCTACAAGTCCTACGGCGAGGTCGAGGTGCTCTCGGGGTGCTCGGTCGAGGTGCGCAAGGGCGAGGTGATCGTGGTGTGCGGCCCGTCGGGGTCGGGCAAGAGCACGCTGATCAAGTGCATGAACGGCCTGGAGCCGTTCGACCGCGGCGAGATCGTGGTAGACGGCGTCCCGGTCGGAAAGCGCGGGACGAATCTTCCCAAGCTCCGGGCGCGCGTCGGGATGGTGTTCCAGCAGTTCGAGCTGTTCCCGCACATGAAGGTCATCGACAACCTGACCCTCGCGCAGGTCAAGGTGCTGGGACGCGGAGGCGAGCAGGCGCGGAAGAAGGCGCTGGCGCTGCTGGATCGCGTCGGGCTGCGCGAGCACGCCGACAAGCACCCCGGGCAGCTCTCCGGGGGCCAGCAGCAGCGGGTCGCGATCGCGCGCTCGCTGGCGCTGGACCCCGTGTGCATGCTGTTCGACGAGCCCACCTCGGCGCTCGACCCGGAGATGATCAACGAGGTGCTCGACGTCATGGCCGGCCTGGCTCGCGACGGCATGACCATGGTGGTCGTCACCCACGAGATGGGATTTGCTCGCAAGGTGGCGAGCCGCATCGTCTTCATGGACCAGGGCCGCATCGTGGAGGAGGGGCGCACGGCGGAGTTCTTCGCCGAACCGAAGACCGATCGGGCGCGGCAGTTCCTTTCCAAGGTGCTGCACCACTGAAAGCCAGCGGCCTCCCCCCCGCAGTGCAAAATCCGACTCCGTCCCTCTTCTTGCGCCCGCCAGTCCTAGGCTTAGGCTAAAGGCACTTCTTCCTCATGGAAGAGCCAGAGAAGTTCCAGGCCACCCTCGCGGATTGGCTGCGCCGTCGCGCGCCGTGACATGGTAAGAACGGAGTCGTCCGCGTTCGGAGGTGCGCATGTCCCGGTGGTGGGTCTTCGCCCTGGCGCTCACGCTCTTCCCCGCGGCACGGATTGCGCACGCCGAGGAAGCGCGCGAGCTGCGGATCGTGAAGCAGCCGGGCCTCGCCTACCTCCCGCTCATCGTGATGCGCGAGCTGCGCCTCATCGAGAAACGTGCCCCGGGTGTGCGCGTCGAGTGGCGGCAGCTCACCTCGGGCCCGGTGATCCGCGACGCGATGATCGCCGGGCAGATCGACATCGGATCGGGAGGGTTCCCTCCCTTCGCGCTGGCCATCGACAAGGGGCTCAACTGGAAGGCGGTCGGCGCGCTCAACGAGATGCCGCTCTTCCTGAATTGCGGCAAGGCCACGATTCTCTCGCTCAAGGACCTGGGGCCCAACGACCGGATCGCGCTGCCCGCCCTCGGGTCGGTCCAGCACATCATCCTGCAGATGCAGGCGGAGAAGGAGCTGGGCGATGCGCGCAAGCTCGACCGCCAGGTGGTCGCCATGGCGCACGAGGACGCCACGGCCGCCCTCCTCTCGCACCGGGAGATCACCTGCCACCTGTCGGGCCCGCCCTACCAGTACGAGCAGCTGCGCAGCCCCGGCATCGTGAAGGTCTTCGACAGCTACCAGCCGATGGGCGGGCCCCACAACTTCAACCTGGTGTGGACCAGCGAGGAGTGGGCCAGGGCAAATCCGAAGCTGCTCGCCGCTTTCGTCGCCGCCATGCGCGAGGCGATGGAATTCATCGGGCGCGAACCCAGCGAGGTGGCTGGGCTCTACGCCAGGAGCGAGAAGTCGAGCTCCACTCCCGAGCAGATCGCGCAGATCATCCGGCAGCCCGGCATCCGGTACACGATGACTCCCAACGGGCTCTCGCGGTTCGTCTCCTTCATGGCGAAGACCGGCGCCATCAAATCGGCGCGGCCGTCCTGGCGCGACTATGCGCTCCCGCACCTCCACGATCTGCCGGGCAGCTGAGGGCGATGGCGCAGGATCTGCTGCGGATGCGCGACGTCGCGCTCACGTACGAGACGCCGCGGGGTGCCTTCACCGCCGTGGACGGCGTTTCGTTTTCGGTCCGCGAAGAGGAGCGGTTCGTGCTCTTCGGCCCGTCCGGTTGCGGCAAGTCCACGCTCCTGCAAGCGATGGCCGGGTTCCTTCAGCCCGCCCGGGGATCCATCGAGCTGGCGGGACGCCCGGTGCGCGGCCCCGGACCGGACCGCGTGGTGGTGTTCCAGGAATTCGACCAGCTCCTCCCCTGGCGCACCGTGCTCGGCAACGTGGCCTATCCGCTGCGCGTCGCGCGCGGCATGACCGAGCCGCAGGCGCGCGCGGAGGCGCTGCGTTTCGTCCGGCTGGTGGGCCTCGAGGATTTCGCGAACACGCATCCGCACCAGCTCTCCGGTGGGATGAAGCAGAGGGTCGCGATCGCGCGCTCGCTGGCGCTGTCCCCGCGCATGCTGCTCATGGACGAGCCGTTCGCCAGCCTCGACGGGATCACGCGCCACAGGTTGCAGGAGGACCTGCTCGCGCTCTTGCAATCCGCGCGCACCACCCTGCTCTTCGTGACCCACTCGGTCGAGGAAGCCGTGCTGCTCGGCGACCGCATCCTGGTCCTCACCTCGACGCCGGGCAAGGTGCGCGGCGTGATCGAGAACTCCGCCTCGGGGGGGCGGGACTCCGCCTCCGCGGCGCAGGTGCAGCGCGCCGTGCAGGAGCTGCTCGCCGGATGAGTGCCCAGGCGCGATGGGTGCTCGCCAAGGTGGCGGTCGTCGCCGGACTGCTGGTGATCTGGGAGACGGCGACGCGCCTCTTTCACGTCAGCCCGCTGCTCTTCCCGCCCGCATCCGCCGTGCTGGGCGCGTTTGGCCGTTCGGTGGTCCGAGGGGAGGTTCCTGGATACGCCGCTCAATCCCTCCAGGTCTTGCTGGCGGGCATGGGGATCGCGGCGGCTCTGACCCTCGTGCTGACATCTCTGGCGGTGACGACGCGCACGGGCTCCGCGGTCCTGGAGACGCTCACCTCGATGTTCAATCCGCTGCCCGCCATCGCGCTCATGCCGCTGTCGCTGCTGTGGTTCGGCCTGGGGACCGGCTCGCTGATCTTCGTGATCGTGCACTCGGTGCTGTGGCCGATGTCTCTCAACACCTACACGGGGTTCGTCAGCGTCCCGTCCACGATGCGCAAAGTGGGGCACAACTTCGGGCTCACCGGCTGGCGTTACGTCGCGGGCATCCTGCTCCCGGCGGCGTTCCCCCACATCCTCTCGGGCGTGAAGATCGGGTGGGCGTTCGCCTGGCGAACCGTGATCGCGGCCGAGATGGTGTTCGGCGTCGCGGGCAGCCAGGCCGGTCTGGGGTGGTTCATCTACCAGAACCGCTTCGAGATGAACACGGAGCTGGTGTTCGCCGGCCTGATCACGGTGGTGCTCATCGGGTTGCTCGTCGAAAACCTGTTCTTCCGCTGGGTCGAGCGCCGAACCGTGGTGCGCTGGGGCATGTCGGCGACGCGCTGACGGCCGAACGCCCCATCACGTCCGCGCCGTGGAAAAGCGTAAGCGCGGCGGCTCTTGACGCGGTGCGGCCCGTCTTGAAACGAGTTGTCGGGACGACTCGCGCGGCTTGAAGCGAGTGGTGCCAGCAACCGTTCCTGGCCCTGAATCGGCAGGCCGCGCTCCCATCGGACAAGTTACGTATGTGGTGGTTTTCGATTGACAGGTCTAGCACGTCGTCTCTCACGCGGGTCGCCGCCCTCGCCAGAAAGACCGTCTAGCCGACCAGAGTCGCGTGCAGAGCGCTACGCGAAAGCTCGTGCACACGTCACGAGGCGTGGAGGTGGAGCTGCTTCTCCATCTCGGTGAGATCGACGCGCGAAAGCTCTATCTCGATCAGGCGTTCTCCTCGATGTTCGCCTTCTGCGTCGGCGAATACGGGTTTTCCGAGGATCCGGTTGCTGTGCCATGCACACGACCAGCATGCCGCGGACCAGATGTACGGTCGCACGTTCATGCAACGAGCCCGCGCACGCGGCGACCCACAGCCAAGCCTTCCCGGGGTCCCTTCAGGGTGATGACGCGTTGCCTTGTGGGAATCGTCAGTACGGGGCCACTGGGTCGGCGACTATTGCTTCAGGCCGAGAAAGGGTGCGATCGCCGCGACGAGCTCCGCCGGCTGCTGCAGCGGAGGGCAGTGGCCGCAGCCGGGCAGCTCCAGAAGCTTCGCGCCGGGGATGCCGGAGGCGAGCTCGCGAGCCAGCGCGGGCGGCGTGGCGGCGTCCAGCGCGCCGACTACCACCAGCGTGGGGTTCGCGATGCGGGGAAGCTCGGGGCGCAGGTCGACCTTCGCCAGCGCGCGGCAGGCCGCGGCGAAGTGGGCCGGATTCGCCCGGAGCAGCACCTCCCGCCGCTCCGCAAGGGCCGACGGGTGCGCTGCGAGGTAGCTCTCGGGAAAGATCCGCCGCACCGCCGTATCGACGACGGTGGCCATCCCGCCCTTCTCCACCGCCTCCGCCATGGCGCGGAACGGAGCGCGCCCGGCCTCGGGGAATGCCGCGCCGGAGTCGACCAGCACGAGCTTGCCCAGCTTCGCCCCATGGCGGGCGGCGAGGGCGACCGCGATGATGCCGCCGTAGCCGTTGCCGAGCACGTCGGGCTTCTCGCCCAGCGTGGAAACCAGGTGCGCGAGGCGGTCGGCGGAATCCTCGATCGAAGGGCCGGCGGCGGTGGAGCGGCCGAAGCCCGGGAGGCTCACCAGCGTCACGCGACGGCCGCGCGAGAGTGCCGGCACCATCGCCGCGAACGAGCTGGGATCGGTGAGCAGCGAGTGGAACAACAAGAGGTCCGGACCGCTGCCGGACTGCTCGACCTCGAACTGAGCTCCGCCTGCGCGGACGATCTGCATGCCTCCTCCTCAGTGCACGCCCAGGTGCTGCGCCAGGAACGATGCGTCGGCCCGGACCGCGTCGGCGGCTCCCTCGAACGCCACGCGGCCGCTGTTGAGCGTCACGACGGCGTCGGCCACGCCCAGCGCGAGCTTCGTGTTCTGCTCGACCAGCACGATGGAAAGCCCGCCCTCGCGCAACCTGGCCAGCACGCGCGCGACCTCGGCGACGACCTGCGGCGCGAGCCCCTCGGACGGCTCGTCGAGGAGCAGCACGCGCGGGTTGGTCATCAGCGCGCGGCCGATGGCGAGCATCTGCTGCTCGCCTCCCGAGAGCGAACCGGCCGTCTGTCCTTCCCGCTCGCGCAGCAGCGGAAAGGCGTCGTAGATCGCGGGCAGGTTCCACGGACCCCGGCCCCGCGCGGCCACGGTGAGGTTTTCGCGCACGGTCAAGCTGGGGAACACGCGCCGCCCCTGCGGCACGAGGCCGATCCCGCGGCGGGCGATCGCCTCCGGCGGAAGCTCGGCGATCGGCTCTCCGAACAGCGTGATCGATCCGCTTCGCCGGGAGAGCAGGCCGCTGACGCAGTGGATGCAGGTCGTCTTGCCGGCGCCGTTGCGCCCGAGGAGCGCCAGGAGCGAGCCTTCGCGCAAGGTGAACGACACCTCGTGCAGCACGTGGCTGTCGCCGTAGAACGCGTTCACGCGCGAAAGCACCAGGGCGTCACGCGCCAAGGTAGACCTCCTGCACGCTCGCGTCCGCCACCACCTCGGCGCGGCTGCCTTCCACGATGATCTGCCCCTGGTGCAGCACCGTGATCCGCTCGGCGAAGGACAGCGCGACGTCGAGATCGTGCTCGATCATGACCACCGTGACCCGGCGCGGGATGGCGGCGAGCTGCTGCTGGATGTCGCGCCGCTCCTCCTGCGAGAGGCCCGCGAACGGCTCGTCCAGGAGCAGCACGCGCGGCTCCTGCGAAAGCGCCATCGCGATCTCCACCCGCCGCTGCTCGCCGTAGGAGGTGTCCGAAAGCCGCCGATCGGCGGCGGCGCGGAGCCCGACGCGCTCGAGCACGGCGAGGGCGCGCTCGCGCAGCTCCGGCCGCCGCGACGGGAGGGCGACCGCGTTCCAGCGCAGCGGCGAGAGCCCCAAGAGCGCCAGCTCGAGATTCTGGGCGAGCGTCTTGCGCGGGAAGAGCGTGATCACCTGGTAGGTGCGCGCGAGCCCGAGGTGCACGCGCCGGTGGGCAGCCATGCGCGAGATCTCGCGGCCGAACAGGCGGATGCTGCCCGTGTCCGGCGGAAGGTCCCCGGTGACCAGATTGAACAGCGTGGTCTTCCCCGCCCCGTTCGGGCCGAGGAGCAGGCGGCGCTCGCCGTCGGCGATGGAAAGCGACACTCCGCGGACCGCCGGCAGGCCGCCGAAGGACTTGGAGACCGCCTCGAGCCGCAACGCCTCGGCGGTCATGGGTCGCCCGCCGCGCGCCGGCCGCGGCGCAGCCGGTCGAATCCAGGGACCAGGCCCTCGGGCATGAAGGCGACGATGGCGACGAAGACGAGCCCGAGCAGCAGCACCCACCTGGTCACGTACGCGCTGACCACGTTCTTCAGCATCACAACCACCACGGCGCCGACCACCGGGCCGAGCAACGTCCCCGCGCCGCCGGCGATGACCATCAATAACGCTTCCGCGGAGCTGGTCAGCGCGAGCACGTGCGGGCTGACGAATTGGTTGTAGTACGCGTAGAGCACGCCGGCGACCGCTCCCCAGAACCCCGCCGCCACGAACGCGACCAGGCGCACCATCCACACGTGCCACCCCAGCGCCTGCATGCGCCGCGGCTGATCGCGCACGCCCTGCAGCCCGGCGCCGAACGTCGAGCGGACCAGCACCGCCATCAGCACGAACGCGCAGGCGAAGACGGCCACGGTGGCGAGATAGAAGGCGCGCGGCGCGGCGAGGTCGATCCCGAACGGCCGCGGGCGGTGGAAGCCGGAGAGGCCGTTGTCGCCGCCGGTGACGCTCACCCAGCGATAGGCGAGGCCCCAGAGGATCTGGCCCAGCGCGAGCGTGATCATCAGGAAGCCGAGGCCCGTGGCGCGCAGGGCAAGCACCCCGAAGAGCAGCGACATGGCGGTGGTGAGGACCACCGCCGCGACCGGGGCCGCCAGGTGCGACAGTCCCGCGCGCGTGACCAGCCAGATGGTCAGGTATGCCGACACGCCGAGATAGACGGCGTGCCCGAGCGAGATCAACCCCCCATAGCCGACGAGGAGGTTCAGGCTCATGGCGAAGATGGCCGCGATGAGGATCTGCGTCGCGACGTTGACGTAGAAATCCGATGGCGACAGCGCCGGCGCGAGCAGCAGCAAGCAGCACGCGGCGACCGGCAAGGCGCGGATCATGCGGCACGCGCCCCGAAGAGCCCGCGAGGACGCAGCACCAGCGCCGCGACCATGGGCAGGAAGAGGATCACGTACGCGAGCTGCGGGAAGAGCGCCTGCCCGAAGGTGTAGAGGAAGCCGATGAAGAAGCTGCCCGCGAACGCGCCGGGCAGGCTGCCGGGGCCGCCGAGGATGAGGACGATGAGCGCGAGCGGCAGCATGTCCATGTCCAGGCCGGGATAGACGGAAAGGATGGGCCCGCCCAGCACGCCGCCCATGCCGGCGAGCGCGGCGCCCAGGCAGAACACCGCCGTGAACAGCCGCGGCACGGGGATGCCGAGGGCGCGCGCCATCTCCATGTCGTCGACGCCGGCCCGGATCATCGCGCCCAGGCGGGTGCGCTCGAGCAGCGCCCACAGCGCCACCGCCGTCACGATGGAGATCCCGACGACTGCGAGCCGATACTTGGGGAAGAACACTCCGAGCACGGGCACCGCGCCGGTGAGGCTTCGCGGAACGGGCAGCGGCATCGGATCTCCCGACCAGAGGAGCAAGGACGAGTCCGCGATGATGAAGGCGATCCCGAGCGTGACCAGCACCTGCGAAAAGGTGCGGCCGGCGAGCCGCCGCAGCAGGACGCGCTCGATGACGCCGCCGAGGACCGCGATCGCCAGGGCCCCCGCGGCGACGGCCGTCCAGAAACCGTACCCCGCGTTCAACACCGAGAGGCCGACGTAGGCGCCCAGCATGAAGTACGCGCCGTGCGACAGGTTCGCCACCCGCATCAGGCCGAAGATGAGCGAGAACCCGGACGAGAGCAGGAAGAGGAGCCCGCCCAGCGCGAGTCCGTTGAGCGACTGGATCACCCAGAAGCGCACGACGCGCTACGGCTCGAGGTTCGACGCCTTCGGGGAGTCGCGCGAGTAGACCGGTTGCGCGAGGAACGCCTTGGGCTCGTACTTCCAGAACTGCGTGACGGCGGGATACGTCTGGAGCACGGTGTTCTGCAGGCGTCCGTCCTTTCGCTCCACCTTGCGGATGTAGACAGTCAGGACCGGATTGCCGTGATCGTCGACGCGCATCGGGCCGCGGAAGCTCTCCGCCACGTTGAGCGAGCGCAGCGCCTTCATGAAGGCGTCCTTGTCCTCCACCTTGCCGTGCACCTTCTGCAGGGCCAGATCGAGGAACATCGCCGCCGTGTACGCGCCTGCGGTGTAGTAGCCCGGGTCGGCGCCGTACGCGGCGCGCACCGCCTCGACGAACTTGCGGTTCGCGGGATTGTCGATCGCTGCGCTGTACCAGCCGCCGGAGACGACGCCCAGCGCCTCGTCGCCCATGTTCTTCAGGATGCCCTCGTCGACGGTAGTCATGTTGCCCAGGACCGGAACTTTCAGCCCGTACTCGGCGTACTGCCGCAGGAATCGCAGCCCGTTGGCGCCGGCGAAGCTCGCGTAGACCGCGTCCACCTCGGGCTTGATGCCGGCGACGTATGACCCGTAGTCGGCCACGTTGAGAGGCGCCCACTGCTTCTGCACGATCTTGCCGCCAGCGTCCTCGAAGGCGCGCTGGAACCCCGCCGTGGTCTCGTGGCCGAAGGCGAAATCGTCGCCGATGGTCGCCACGCGCTTGTACTTCAGCGTCTTCGCCGCGTACTCGCCCAGGGCGTGATTGGGCTGCGCGGAGGTGCCGACGGCGCGCACGAACCAGGGGTTCGGCGAGCGCTGCGTCAGGTCCTCGGCCGCGGCCGACGGAGAGATCACCGGCACCTTCGCCTGCTTGACGTAGTCGTTGATGGCGAGCGCCTCGAAAGCGGCCAGGGGCCCGATGATGACGTGCACCTTGTACCGTTCGACGGCCTCCTGCGTGCGCGTGCGCGTCGTGGCCGGCTGGCCCGCGGTATCGAGCGTGATTACCTCGATCGGCCGCCCGGCGAGCTTGTTGCCGTGCTCCTTGAGGTACAAGGTGAGCCCCTCTTCCATTTGCCGGCCGCCCGCGGCGAGCGCGCCGGAGTTCACGGTGAGGAACCCGACGCGGACCGGTTCCTTCTCGCCGGCGGCGAACGCTGCGAGCGGTGTGGCGAGGACGAGGGCAAGGACGAGGGAGCGCCTGGACATGTCGGTTGTCTCCGGATTGGCAGGCGCCCGCTCGCGCCGGCGGCGCGGCGGGCGGGCGGCACCGCGTGATATATCACGTGACGGAGAAACCCCATGACCGCGATCGGCAGCAGAGCGGTGGCGGCCCAGGCGCCCGCCACCCGAGGGCTCTTCATCGACGGGCGCGAGATTCCCGCGCCCTCCCACGAGCAGATCGACGTGCTCAACCCCGCGACGGGCGAGGTGATCGCGCGCATCGCGCACGGGACTGCCCAGGACGTGGACCGCGCCATCCAGAGCGCCCGCCGCGCCTTCGAGGGCAAGGAGTGGGGCGGCATGGACGTGCGCTCGCGGGCGCGGCAGGTCAACCGGCTGGCCGATGCGCTGGAGGCGCACCTGCCCGAGCTGTTCGAGCTGGAGACGGCGAACAACGGCCGGCCGGTGAACGAGACGCGCGCCCAGATCGGCAGGCTGCCGGATTTCTTCCGCTACAACGCCGGGCTCGCCATCTCTCGACGCGACGCGGTGGTCCCGGTCGAGGGACCCTACCTGGCCTACACGCTGCGCAGCCCCATCGGCGTGGTGGGCAACTCGACGCCGTTCAACCATCCGCTGATGATCCTGTGCAAGAGCCTGGCCCCGGTGCTCGCCTCGGGCTGCACGACGGTGGTCAAGCCTTCCGAGTACACGCCGCTGACCACGCTGGAGCTGGCGCGCATCTTCAGCGAGGCTGGCCTCCCGCCAGGCGTCTTCAACGTCGTCACGGGTCTGGGCCCCACCACGGGCAAGGCGCTGGCGGAACACCCCGGCCTGAACAAGTTCGTGTTGACCGGCGGCACCGACGCGGGCCGCATCGTGGGAGGGCTCGCCGGGCGCAACCTCGCCCGGCAGACGCTGGAGCTGGGCGGGAAGACGCCGGTCCTGGTCTTCGACGACTACGACCTGGAGCAGGCGGTCAACTACGCGGCGTTCGGCGCGTTCGTCGGCGCCGGGCAGACCTGCATCTGCGCCAGCCGGCACATCGTGCAGCGCAGCCTCTACCCCGAGTTCGTCGAGCGGCTCGCGGCCAAGGCGAAGACGCTGCGCATCGGCGACCCGGCCGATCCCAAGACCCAGCTCGGGCCCGTGATCTCGGACAAGCAGCGCCGGCGGGTGCTCTCCTACGTCGAGGCCGGGCTGGCGGAAGGCGCGAAGCTCGTCGCCGGCGGCCGCATCCCCGACGCGGCCTCGCTGGGGAACGCGAAGCTCGCCGGCGGATTCTTCATCGAGCCGACGGTGTTCGCCGACGTGACGCCACGGATGAAGATCGCCCGCGAGGAGGTCTTCGGCCCGTTCACCGTGGTCCTCCCCTTCGAGGACGAGGCCGAGGCGATCCGGATCGCGAACGACTCTCCCTACGGGCTGGCGGCAGCCATCCGCACGCGCGACGTGGCGCGGGCCCATCGCGTAGCGGCCGCGATGCGCTGCGGGATCGTCTGGGTCAACGACCACCACCGCCTGGATCCGGCGCTCCCCTGGGGCGGGGTCAAGGAGTCGGGCGTGGGCCGCGAGTTCGGCACCGAATCGTTCGACGAGCACTTCGACGTGAAGACCGTCATGGTCAACACGGACGGACGGCCGTTCGACTGGTACCGCGACACGGCCGGGCAGAAGCGGCTCAACTAGCCGCCGCCATATTCGGCGGCGCTACGCTTTTCATGGCGCGGACGTTATGGGATGCGTTCTATCCGGCGCGCGAGAGATTGAGCGCAGTATTGATCAGAGACACGTGCGAGAAGGCCTGCGGGAAGTTCCCCAGGAACCGCCGCCCGGCCGGGTCGTATTCCTCCGAGAGCAACCCGACGTCGTTGGCCAACCCGCACAGCCGCTCGAAGAGCGAACGCGCATCCTCGATGCGCCCCTGCAGGACGTAGTTTTCCGCCAGCCAGAAGGAGCAGGGGAGGAAGACGCCCTCACCGGGGGGAAGGCCGTCGACGCCGGAGCGCGTCCGGTAGCGCGCGACGAACCCATCGCGGAGCAACTCGCGCTCGATGGCTCGGACGGTACCGATCATGCGCGGGTCGCCGGCCGGGAGGAAGCCGACCAGCGGCAGCGCCAGCAGCGACGCATCCAGCTCCTTCGATCCGAAGGACTGCACGAACGAATCCAGCTCCGGGTCGTAGCCCCGGCGGCAGACGGAATCGTGGACCCGATCGCGCGCGGCGCGCCAGCGCTCGTCGGGCCCCTCGAGCCCGAACTGCTCGACTCCCTTCACCGCGCGGTCGAACGCAACCCAAGCCATCACCTTGGAGTGCGTGAATTGCCGGCGCCGGCCGCGCACCTCCCAGATGCCCTCATCGGGTTCTTCCCAGATCGTCTCCAGGTGGTCCATCAGCGCGCGCTGCAGGGCCCAGCCTGCATCGTGCGGGCCCAGGCCGACGCGCCGGGAGAGGTGCAGCGCATCCATCACCTCGCCGAACACGTCGAGCTGGAGCTGGAGGGAGGCCGCGTTGCCGATGCGCACCGGACGCGAGCCCTCGTACCCGGACAGCCAGTCCAGCTCTAGCTCGGGCAGGCGCCGCTCCCCGCCGAGACCGTACATGATCTGGATCTGCGGCGGCGAGCCGGCCACGGCGCGCAGGAGCCAGTCGCGCCAGGCGCGCGCTTCGTCCTGGTACCCGGCATTCATGAGCGCGTAGAGCGTGAACGTCGCGTCGCGCAGCCAGCAGTAGCGGTAGTCCCAGTTGCGCTCGCCGCCCAGCTTCTCCGGCAGCGAAGTGGTTGCCGCCGCCGCGATGCCGCCGGTGGGCTCGTAGGTGAGCGCCTTGAGCGTCATCAGGGAGCGCTGGACCCTTTCGCGGTACGGCCCGGTGAACCCGCATCGCTGCGACCATTTGCGCCAGCCTGCCTCGGTCTCTCTTAGCGCCTTCTCGGGCTCGACGTCGTCCGGGGCGGGCAGATGCGAGGGCCACCAGCTGAGCACGAACGGCACCCGCTCCCCTTCGCCCACGGTGAAGTCCGCCACCGTCTTGAGGTCCTCGCCGCGCGTCCTCACGGGCGTGCGCAGCCGGAGGCAGTCGGGGCCTGCCACCGCCTGGATGCCGCCCTCGATGCGCTGCACCCACGGGACGACCGAGCCGTACCCGAAACGGATGACCAGCTCCATGCACATGGGCACCCGGCCGCGGTTCCCGACCACGATGCGAAGCACGTCGGTGCCCTCGCCGTAGATGGGCATCAGGTCGAGGACGGTGGCGCTGCCCTCCTCGGTCTCGAACTCGGTCTCCAGGATGAGCGTCCCTTCCCGGTACCGGCGGCGCACTCGCTTCACGCCCCCGGCCGGCGCCAGCAGCCAGCGGCCGTTCTCCGGCGTTCCGAGCAGCGCGGCGAAGAGCGCGTCCGAGTCGAAGCGCGGCAGGCAGAGCCAGTCGATCGAGCCGTCCTTCGCGACGAGCGCGAGGCTGCGGCAGTCAGCGATGATGGCGTAGTCCTCGATGCGCGACGGCATGACAGGAACTTAAGCGGCGGCCTGCTCGCAGACACGTCCCTCGGCCGCAACAGGTGTTCAGGTGATTCGGACCCGGATGCCTTCCACGGCATCGACGCCGCCGCGCAGCTCGTCGCCGCACTGGATGGACCCCACGCCCGCTGGCGTGCCCGTGAAGATCAGGTCGCCGGGCTGCAGGGCGTAGAGCTGCGAGAGATAGGCGATGACGTCGGGCACGGGCCAGATCATCTGGCTCAGGTTGCCGTCCTGCCGCACCTCGCCGTTCACCTCCAGCCAGATGCGCCCCGAGCTGGGGTGCCCGATTTCCGACGCCGGACGGACGGTGCTGACCGGGGCCGACTTGTCGAACGCCTTGCCCGGCTCCCAGGGACGGCCCTTCTCCTTGGCGGCCGCCTGCAGATCGCGGCGGGTCAGGTCGAGCCCGACCGCATAGCCGAAGACGTGGTCGAGGGCGGACCCGCGGGGCACGTTCGCGCCCCCCTTCCCGATGGCCACCACCAGCTCCAGCTCGTAGGCCAGCTTCTGCGTCTGCGGCGGATAGGGAATGTCGCCGCCGTCCGGGACGATGGCGTCGGCCGGTTTGGCGAAGAAGAACGGCGGCTCGCGGTCGGGGTCCCCGCCCATCTCGCGGGCGTGCTCGGCGTAGTTGCGTCCCACGCAGTGGATGCGGCGGACGGGGAACAGCGCGTCGGTGCCGCTCACGGGAAGCGCGGGCAGGTCCCAGGAAGGAATCACGTAGCGGGCCATCAGGCGACGACCTCCTCGCGCCACAATCCGAGCGCCTTCTGCACCGGGCGGTCGGAGAAGCTGAACAGCACCGCGTCCTCGCCCGCCTCGTGCGAGACCGCCGCCCACGAGGGGACCACGAACACGTCGCGCGGTCCCCAGTCGAAGGTCTGGTCGCCTACCGTGCTGCGACCGCGCCCTTCCACCACCGCGTACACGGTCCCGTCGGTCGACCGGCAGGGCTTTCCGCGGAAGCCGGCGGGGAGCATCTGGATGAACGCGGCGATGGTCGGCATCGGGTACCCGCCCGTCGCCGGGTTCGCGTACTGCATCTTCGCCCCGTGGCAGGGATGGAGCGGCCCGTTGCGCCGAAGCTGCCCGAGCGCCTCGCGTGTGCGGTCGTACGGATAGCTGAAGATGGGCGTCGTGCGGGACGCCGGCGTGTACTCGAGCGGGAGCAGGTTCGAGCCGTATCGCGCGAGGGAATCGCGCTCGGGCTTGGCGACGGGCTGCACTTCCTCGGGGTAGCGCTCGGCAAACCCGGCGTCGAAGAAGGCGACCATGGGGATGTCCAGGCCGTCCAGCCAGATCACCGGCTCGCTGCCGGGGTTGCCGTGGTCGTGGAAGGTCCACGAGGGCGTGAGGATGAAGTCGCCAGGGCGCATGGTGGTGCGTTCCCCGTCGACCGCGGTGTAGGCGCCTGTCCCTTCCAGCTGGTCCACCATGGGGAACTCCAGCACGGAGTCCGCGGCGCGGATGAACGCCGGCACGTCCAGCCAGTCGAAATGCCACCCCTCGAACGCGCCGAGGAAATCGTCGAGGCTGCCGCGGCGGTTCCAGTCGCGCTGCTGGTGGCGCGGCGTCTCGATCTCGGCGACCCAGTTGACGAGCTACCGCCCTTCCCCGTCGATGCGCTCGCGGATGGGGTAGATGACCATCTTCCCGCACTTCAGCCAGCCCGCGCGCACCATGCTGGCGCCGGAGAGGAACGCCGGCCAGCGGGATGCCTGCCCTCTCGAGGGTCAGCGCCAGCGCGAGACCGCCGATTCCGCCGCCGACGATGACGACTTCCATGCGCGCCTCCGGCCGCCGCCGATAGGGCGGCGCTGCGCTTCACGGCGCGGACATTGTGTCTTGCGCAGGCGTTCATAGCCATCCGCGCGACAGGCCGTCAACGGCAGCCGTTGACGCGACGCCACCGCCCCGGTAAGTCGGCGATCCGGGGTGAGCGATGAAGCTTTACGAAGCGGTCCGTTCTTCCGCGTCTTTCCGGGTGCGCATCGCGCTCAACCTGAAGGGCGTGACGTACGAGTCGCAGGTGCTCGACCTGCGCGCCGGCGACCACCGCGGCGAGGGCTTCGCGCACATCAACCCGCAACGCGCGGTGCCCGCGCTGACGGACGGCGAGCGCACGCTCGTCCAGTCGATGGCCATCATCGAATACCTCGAGGAGACGCGCCCCGCGCCGCCGCTGTTCCCGCGTTCCCCGCCGGAGCGCGCGCGGGTGCGCGCCATGGCACAGCTCGTCGCGTGCGAGATGCACCCGCTCAACAACCTGCGAGTGCTGGACTACCTGGAACGGGAGCTGGGCCTGTCCGGGCAGGCTCGCGACCGCTGGTACGGCCACTGGGTGCGAGAAGGATTCCGTGCGCTGGAGCCGATGCTCGGCGACCCCGAGACGGGGCAGTTCTCCCACGGCAACGCGCCCACCGTCGCCGATCTCTTCCTCGTGCCCCAGGTAGTCAACGCGCAGCGGTTCAAGGTCGACCTCGCGGACTTCCCTCGCATCGTCCGGATCTTCGATCGGTGCATGAAGCTGCCCGCGTTCGAGCGCGCGCATCCGGCGAACCATCCGGCCGGGTGACTCGACAGTCCCGCGGGGCGGACGCTATGCATGGCGCGGAGGCAACGATGACCAATACCGTGAGCGGCGCGCGGCGCACCGCCGTGCGCATCGCGGCCGTTCAGCCGCCGTCCTTCGCCGGCGCCGAGGAGCACCGCAACGCGGCCCAGGCGTGCGCCTACGTCGACGAGGCGGCGGACGGCGGCGCTTCCTACGTCGTGTTCCCGGAGGGCTACCCGGGCCCCTACTCGGGCCCGATGGAGAACGACGCGCTGGACCGGGTGCGCGAGCGGGCGCGCGCCCGCCACGTGTGGGTCAGCGCCGGGCGGCTCGAGCGCGGCGCGCTGCCGGACACGTACCACATCACGCACGTGCTCATCGACGACGCCGGAGAGGTGCGCGCGCGGTACCGGCGCGTGCAGCCCAACCACCCCGTCTTCAACGCTTATCTCATGGCCGGGAGGCACCACGTCCTGCCCGGCGACGAGCTGATGACCGTCGACGCGCCGTTCGGCCGCATCGGGCTGCTCATCTGCTCGGAGCTGTTCGTGCCGGAGCTGTCGCGCATCCTCATGCTGCGCGGCGCGGACCTGATCGTCGCTCCCGGCGGCGGCGTGCACGGACCGACGCGCACCCGCCTGCAAGAGACCTGGCGCGCCGTCGCCCGCGCACGAGCGGCGGAGAACCTGGTCCACGTGGTCGTGACGCAAAACCTCTTCGGCGGCTCGCGCCAGGGACGCACCTGCATCGCCTCGCCCGAGCGCATGCTGGCGCAGCGGGACGATCCCGGGATCGCGCTGGCGGATCTCGACCCGGAGCGGCTGACGGCGTTGCGGTCGCGCTACTACGACGAGGAGATCCTCTCGCCGCCCGGGCCGCGGGACGAGGTCTTCTTCTGCCGTCCCGGGCAGTCGCACGACCGCCGTCCGGAGCTGTACGGCGAGCTCGTACAGCCGCAGGCGGGCGCGTTCGCCTACCACTACGAGAGCCGCGGGCTCGACACCTGGCGCGCGGAGTACGAGAGGATCAAGGAGGCGGCGCATGGCCGCTGAGCCGCAGGACCGGGTGCAGATCGCCGCGAGCCATTGGAAGCCCCGCTTCGTCGCGAACGGCATCGACGTCAACGACTTCGAGCGCGTGGTCTCCTCGACGACCGAATGGAAGGACTGGGGCCCTGCCTGGCTGGAAACCGGCGACATGCACCGCGAGCTGGGCGACGAGGCGGCGCGCTCGGGCCGGATGGTGAGCGCGGCGGAGGCCTGGCAGCGCGCAGCCTGGTGCTACCACCTGGGGAAGTTCCTCTGGTTCGAGGACCGCGCGGTTCACGACCGGCTGCGGGAGCTGACCATCGCCACCTACCAGAAGGCGCTGCCGCACCTCGACCCCCCCGGCGAGCGCATCGAGGTGCCGTTCGAGGGAGCGTTCATCCCCGGGATCCTCCGGCGGCCGCGCGGCGCGTCCAAGCCGCCGCTCGTGCTCCTCGTACCGGGCCTCGATTCGTCCAAGGAGGAGCTGTACGCCATCGAGAACGACTTCCTCCGCCGGGGCATGGCGACGCTCGCCGTCGACGGCCCCGGGCAGTCGGAGAACGCGCCGCGCTTCCCCATCCGCCCGGACTGGGGATCGGTCCTGGGTCCCCTGCTCGACTGGCTGCGCGGGCGCAAGGACGTCGACCTCGAGCGCGTCGGCCTGATGGGGATCAGCATGGGCGGCATCTACGGGCCGCGCGCCGCGGCGGTGGAGAAGCGGCTGCGCGCCGTGGTCGCGCTCGCCGGACCCTACGACCTGTCGGAATGCTGGGCGGCGCTGAACCCGCTCACGCGGGGCGGTTACGTGTTCTATACGAAGTCGCGCGACGAGAACGAAGCGTTCGAGAAGGCGAAGACGCTCACGCTGCGAGGCGTGCTCGACAAGGTGAAGTGCCCGCTGCTCGTCATCCACGGCGCCCGGGACCGGCTCTTCCCCCCGGAGCAGGCCGAGCGGATCGCGCGCGAGGCGCCCAGAGCGACGCTGCTCATGTACCCGGACGGAAACCACGTCTGCAACAACATCGCCTACAAGTACCGCCCCGCCATGGCCGACTGGCTGCACGACCAACTGAAGTAGCCACGAGAGTGACTACAAGCGTTTCACGCGGAGGGCGCGGAGAGCAAAAGAGAGCGCGCGGAGAATTCGTTTTTCAAAAACACAACTCTGCGCGCTCCGCTGACTCCGCGCGCTCCGCGTGAAACGCTTTAGTCCGAATCAAGGACGAGCGCGGCGCGGCCGGGGATCTTGTTCTCGCGCAAGAGCTGGTGCGCGGCTTCCAGATCGTCGAGGCGGAAGGTGCGGGTCACGATGGCCTCGAGGCGTTTCTGGCGGAGCAGCTCCAGCGTCTGCGCCAGTTCGGAGAGCGTCACGTAGCGCGAGCCGTGGATCTCCAGCATCTTGCGGAGCATCAGGCCCGGGTCGACGCGGAAGGTGGGGTCCTTGCCGAAGACCGCCTTGGGGCGGTTCCCGACGATCACCAGCCGGCCGGCCGGCGCGAGCGAGCGGACGCAGGCCTCCAGCGTCTCGGCTGACGCCACGAAATCGATCGCCGCCTCGACGCCCCGCCCGCCGGTGCGCGCCAGCACCTGCTTGGACAGCTCGTCGGCGCGCGCGTCGATGACCTCGTCGGCCCCCACGGCCCGGACCATCTCCAGCTTCTCGTCGGTCACGTCGGCGCCGAGTACCCAGCCGCCGCACAGCTTCGCGACCTGCACGGCGTGGATGCCGACGCCACCGCCGGCCCCCACCACGAGGACCTTGTCGCCGGGGCCGATGCGCGCCTCCTCGCGGCAGGCGTGGAGCGGAGTGGCGATGGCGTCGGCGGCGATCGCGGCTTCGAGGTACGAGACGCCCTCGGGGATGCGGCACAGGTTGCGGGCGGGCACGACCAGGTGCTCGGCATACCCGCCGTCCGCCGCCATGCCGAGGTAGCCGGCGAAGCGTTCGCACAAGGTCTCCCGGCCGCTGCGGCAGAACGGGCACGCACCGCAGGTCAGGTAGAAGTGGCACGCGACGCGGTCCCCGAGCGCGACGTTCGTGGCCTGCGGACCGATCTCGACGACGTCGCCGGCCACCTCGTGCCCGGGGATGCGCGGGAACGACGTGACCAGCCCGGGATTGGCCGTCATGATCACGACCGTGAGACCCACGCCGGTCGCGCGCACGCGGACGCGCACCTCGCCTGGACCCGGAACGGGGATGGGAACCTCCGTCAGGTGCAGCGGGCCGGCCAGCTCGCGCAGCACCATCGCCCTCATCGTGCCGCGGCGCTGCACCAGTCACCTCTCGAGCTGGAATTCCGCCCGGCGCGCCTCGTCCATCAGAGTGCGCCAGACGTGCTCGCGCAGCTCGGCGAACCGCGGCGACGAGAGCGTCTCGCGCGTTCGGGGCCGGGGCAGGTTCACCTGGACGACCTCGGCCACCGTGCTCGGCTTCCCCTTGAGGACGACCACCTGGTCGCCCATCAGGACGGCTTCCTCGATGGAGTGGGTGACGAAGACCGTCGAGGTGGGACGCACCTGCCAGATGCGCAGCAGCTCGAACTGGAGGATCTCGCGAGTCTGGGCGTCGACCGCGGCGAACGGCTCGTCCATCAAGAGCACGTCGGGCTCGACGGCCAGCGCGCGCGCCAGCCCGCAGCGCTGCTGCATGCCGCCCGAAAGCTGGTACGGATAGGCGTCCTCGAACCCGCTCAGCCCGACCAGGTGGATGAAGTACGGCACCCGTTCGCGCAGGACCGCCTTCGAAGCGCCGGCGAGCCGCAGCCCGTAGGCCACGTTCCCGAAGACCGTCTTCCAGGGAAACAGGCCGAAGTGCTGGAAGACCATCGCGGCCTTGGGAAGCGGGCCCGTGACGCGCTGGCCGTCCACCCGCACCTCGCCCTCGCTCATCGGGATCAGCCCGTCCAGGCAGCGCAGCAGGGTCGTCTTGCCGCAGCCGGACGGACCGACCAGCGCGAGGATCTCGCGATGCCCGACGCGCAGGTTGACGTCGCGGAAGACTTGTAGACCGCCGTAGCTCTTGCACGCGCCCGACACCGTGATGCGCGGCGCCGCCGGAGCTCCGTCCTGCTGGGGCGATGACCCTGTCGAGACGCGCATCCGGTCCGGCCGCCGTCAGTCCGCCTGCTGCCCGCGGCCGCCCTGCTTGGCCCAGTACTCCGGGGAAGCCTTGGTCCTCGCCAGCGCATCCGCCGTCTCCGTCCCCGGCGCCATCGAGGCCGAGGTGCCGGCGAGCACCTGGTGGTGCTCGATGTTCAGGGTCCGGAGCCACCGCTGCTGGCCCATGGTGGTGGCGACGAAGTAGCCCAGCTCGACCAGCTCCGGCTCGGAGAAATGGCGGTGGAGCCGCTCCCAGAGCGCGTCGTCCATCTCCAGGTCCCAGGTGATCGCCTCGGTATAGGCCAGCGCGGCCTTTTCGCGATCGCCGTAGCGACTCGACTTCTCGAAGTCCAGCAGGTCCCGGTAGTCCTGCTCGATCAGCCCGGCCTTGGCGGACTTCATCGAGCGCTGGTTCCCGCAGTACTCGCACTTGACCGACTTCGACACGTAGACGCGGCAGAGCTCCTTGACATTGTGGTCGACGACGCCGTTCTTGAACACGTCGCGCCAGGTGTTCGCAAACGACCAGAACACCGCCGGGACGTGGGCGCGGATCGCCGAGCTCTCCGGCCGCGGCGTGCCTTCGCGGCGGCAGCGGTCCAGCTCCTCCTTCATCTTCGGGTCGGAGATGGTGTCCGGATCGACGTAGCTGATGCGCTGCCTGGCCATGGCGGCCTCCCGGAGCGAGCGAAAGCGCTGCAAGTGATTGCGCCCGATCGTACCGACGCGGCCGGAGCGGGTCAACGCCTGCGTTTGACCCCTTCCCGGCCCTGTGGAATGAAATCGCCGTGCAAACAGTTTGCCGGACGCCTCGCGGCTCCGGAGGAAAGGTCGTCATGGCGGACGCCGAAGCGCTGAAGCCCGGCTACAACTGGAGCCGCCAGATCCCCGCGCACGGGCATTCCGCGGTCGACTTCGAGGAGCGCGTCAACTTCCGCCGCCTGCACGACTACCGGCTCGCCCGGGCCCGCCAGGCGCTCG